>ERZ500997.31-NODE-31-length-63039-cov-10.325559_pt1 | contig 63039 bp, 59 predicted proteins | sample MGYA00248826_ERZ500997 | MGnify/ENA primary metagenome ERZ500997 (study PRJEB25958, sample SAMN03398524) | human skin metagenome | study: EMG produced TPA metagenomics assembly of the Human Skin Microbiome Metagenome (human skin metagenome) data set.
TGTTTTATTTTTTGGAAAATGAAAAAGAAAGAATCTTTGTTTTTTTTGGAAAGAAAATCCTCAAAACAAAGAAATTTGTTTGTTACTCAGTGAGCGAGGAGAAAATCTATTATAATTACATAACATACATTATAAGTATTATCATACATAATAGAAAAGCTATCATCACTAAATAACAACAGCATCCAGATTAGATTTGCAAGATGCCCGAGCCATGCATGAAATATATTGCTGTTGTTGTCATTGGTGCTGAAAAATCAAACCAACCAACCAAAATGCCATCATATAACATCAAATCAGGCAAAAGGTGAACAAATTTACTGCATTCATCATCATCATCAGCGTAATTAATAATGCCATTCTGAATTAACTTTAGCTGCTAGGTCCAGGTCATCATTGATCGATTGTAAATATGGTCCATTATGAAAAGAGAGATGGCCATTATTCATTCATTTGTTTCATTTGTTAATCGCATTCCGAAAATGGCCAAAACAATAATGATTCTGGAATCAGTCTGGTGAATCGGAAAATCAGAATCAAAATTCATCGCCAGTTTGGTTGTTGGTCGAATAATAAAACTTGGTGATAATAATAATTAGAAACAAAACAAAAAAAAAAGTTTTTCCACTTCACCAGCAATCGAGAACAATAGAAAAATGAAAGAATGATGATCAAAAAACAATGAAAATTGTTTCTTTTTCTCCGTGTGTGAGATCGACGAAAAGCAATCAATATCAACATCAGCAACAACAAATCACATATACAAACAGAATCGAATCGAAGATTGTTTTTCTTTTCGTTTGATTTCTTCAAGTTAAACTTTGCCAAAGTCAATATGCCATTCGCTAATGCTGGCTTTAGTCAACTAATTCCTCTTTTGCCCTTGTGATTATTCAAGTGATTGGAACAAGGATTTTTTCTTGGCTCCCATTTCCTTATATGCCACCACTATTGTTTGAATTACTTGATTCGATTTTTATTATTGGTTATTGCCCGCTGCCCAAAAAAGAGTTGACATTTACAACAAAAAGCAGTTAAGCAAGATTGAATTTGTTCCATTGTGGGGAATGATTTGTGACATTCACTAAAATGATGATGATGACTGATTAATTCAAATTGACTATAAAATGGCCTATTTGATTTTCGAGAATGAATTACATTCGGAAAATCAAATACCTAACTGTCAAAAATGTCAGTCTTTTGTCTCTGGACCGAACATAGATAATAATAATAAAAAGTTTTCATCACAATTACAAATCATATTCATGAAAGATTTCTTTTCCTTTTCTTATGGTTCATCATTTTGAACCAAAAGAAAGAATGGTTGGTGATCCTAACAATGCACTCTGTCTGTGTGTTGACATTATGATGATGAAAAGTTGAAAAAACCTAGCAATATTAAAAACTTGATCAAAAATAGGGTGAATTTGAATAAAGTGCCATAGCTTTTATGGTAATGATGATTCAGATGGAAAAGGTCGAAAATTGATGACTAACATATGCTAATCAATGACGATTGTTGTTTGCATGTTGTCCTTGTTTGTTTGCCAGAATCGAGAAGAATCCCAATTGTATATTAAATCATTCATAGCCCATCATTTTCAATTTTTTGCACTAGGATCTGAATTGAAGAAAATGAAAATGGAAAACTTTCCCAAACACTCTATTCAAGGTTTCGATTTGGCTGTTTTTTATTCAAAAAACTCTGCCAACAACATTTATCACTTTTACATAACATTTACAAAACAAGAAGGAAAATCACCACAGGAGAATCATCATTGCAACAATTTTCGCCTGTATAAAGACTGTGTGTTCACTTGGATCAAAAAATGAATGAAAGAATGAATTGAATGAGGATCAAGAATCCAGACCCAAGTGAATTAGCATAGTAGAATTCTATTCAGCCATGTTTGTTGTTTATTTGTTGTTTGTCGAATGATTATTATCTTTTCGAAATTCCATCCATGCCAAACAAGCAAACAAATTGTCAATGAATCAATATGAGAATGGAATTGGAATTAGCTCCAACAAAATGCAAAACACAAAAAAACCACAGGTAACAATCATATATAATGAATTGAATGGAAAATGGTAAACAAATATTTTTCGGCATGTTTTCCTTTCTATGCAAAAAGTTGAATGAAAAAGACAGCTCATTATTTTCAGTTTCAGAATTGATGTTCAGATGTTGTTGTTTTTTTGTTCATTCAATGATGATCATTACTAAACTAAATCAAACATTCGGCAAAAAAAACTTTTTTTCTTTCGCCGAATGTTTTTCGCTTGATGTTTTGTTGTTGTTGTTTGAATATGACAAAAGGTGTATATTCAAGACAGAAAGAGAATCAAGAGTTATCGGGAACCACACACGCATCTCATGAGAGTTTTGTTCAACCAAAAAAATCTATTTATTTCTGAATATAACAAGCATTGCAATTTGGCCCGAAGCCATTTGATTTTTATTCATTCAGCTTGTCAAACATTTTTTCGATTGGTTGCGATTTTTGCATTGTCGATCTGTTTGAAAACCATTTGGAGACAGAGATGTCATTTTTTTGACATTCAGCTTTTTCCACGCACACACGCACAAACACCTATACAACTATTTCGACAAAAAACTAATTATATAACTGACCTAACAACCACCGAAAAATGGCCAATGAATGATATGATTGTGGTGAAATAACAAGAAAAAAATTTAGATTTTAATTCAAGCACAGAGATACAGTGCCAGACAGGCAATTTTTCTTATCTCATCTTTGTTTCTGGAACTTTTCTTCTTTTTTTTTGCTTGCCGTTAACCAATCACCATAGTGGACCATAATGTTTTTTTGTTCAGTTTGGTTTGGTTGTTGTTTTTCACTTTATCAACGTCATTTTTGGAAATGGAAACAAGATTTCCTGGTAACATTCACATATCTAATTTTTTATTTTTGTTGCCCAAAGTTAATCCGAAAAATCGGCTTTTTTGTTGTTTTCCAAAAAAAGTTGTTGTTGCAAAAATGATGATGATATTAATTAAAAGAATAGTACATCATAATAATGATTTGGAGGTGAAAAATGAAATGAATCCCATTTATAATGGAAAAGAGTTGGCATATCGGAAATTTTTCCGAGCGAAACTTTTTACACACATTCCATTCACCCGGATGGATGTCCAGTGTGCTGCGATAAGAATCTGCTAATGATAATAAATAAACTTTATGACTTTTCCAGTCAAATAAATCAAAATTGCGTGAATCTGCGAATTGATCTCGCGAAAAAATTTCAAGTACCTGATTTGGATTCGATGAGAATTGGATGTTTGTTATTTGGCTGTTTGGAGTGTACACTGAAAACAATAATGGAATATATTTCCAACAAATAACGAATATAAAGATTGGCAATATGATGATGATGGATGGATTGAAAACAAGACAAGCGAACGAACGAGCCAGAGTGCCATGATAGTGTGATGATTTTAACGACCCGGCACACAGAATTCGATGAGCAATTTGTCATATTGTCGAATGAGAATCGTGACAACATTACTTTTCTAGTTTCACAAAACAAAGAAGGAACTGGTTTGAATTCTGGTAAAAGAAATCCATTTTCAATTAATAATGATTTCTGTCTCTATCAGTGTGTGTGTGTCATATTCATATTATTGTTATAATGATGATGATGATGATCATGACATCAACATGAACAATTTATATTGCTATTAATACTAATAATGGGAATGTTTAATGTGATAATGAATCATTTACAATTAGTTTCTCCTTTTCTTTCTCTCTCTTTGATTGTATACAATTAAAACATTCGGAAAAATGTGTGTGTGGTGTGAATTGAAGAATTCACAAACGTCGCCGAAGCTTGAATCGATTAATCGCATATTCAGTGTGAATGAGTGAATCTCAAATTAGACCAAAAGCGATGAAACAAAATCGAATCATTTTCTGGCTTGCTGACTTTGTGAGTAAATTAAAATAAATGGCCTTTTTGTTTCTAACTGGCAGAATCTATGCACCTCCCACGCCATACCGGGAGCCATTTTATTTCATTTTTAAAAAGCAATGAAAAATTACAGAAACATAAACAGAAATTGCCATTGGCAAATGCTAAAATGTCCATAGATAGCGGCGTTCACCCTTTTAATCAGATTTTGTCTATTGTTTCTCGCTTTGTGAAAAATTTTTCACACAAAACAAAGCGAAAAACTCTGGTAATTTTCATATCTGCACAGCATTCATTTGATTTGATATAAAAAGCAGGAAATTTTCCAGAAACATTTTTTGTTTAGTTGGATGTTCATTTCACAAATTATTATTATTATTATTTGAATAAAAAAATGATGATTTATACACCGACATGATGAACGAACACGAATGAATGGAAACAGTGAAAACGGAAACCGAAAAGTGAAGCAAAATGAGTAAAATTAATGTGTTCCTCATTTGAATTATTGATTCTCTTTCTAGTCTCTGGTTTTACTTAACAAAAATCTGATTTGAAAATGATGCTGCTTTCGGGTTGCAAACAAAAAGTTATTTTCCTTTCTTTTTTCAAAAATGATGTGGTTTAATTTCATTGACTGGGTTGTGTGATTGAAATGCAAACTTTGGTAGGAAGAACCCAGCAAGAGCACAGTGAAAGGATACACCTAATTTGTGCAATGAAAATCCGAAAAGAAGAACAAATCAACGATAATGGTGGATTGATGGAAAACTCAATATTTCATCAGAATGGGTTGAACCAATGAAGAATAAAGTCATTTCATTTTGAATTCAATTAACTTGAGGTTGAAATGAATTTAGTGATCATCGTTATCATTCATTGGTGATATTATCATTCAAAGTAATTTTTCTGAAAAAAGTTCCACCCCAATTACGTGAAAGCGAATGGTAAATTTGAAATTCATATATGATTCATAATAATCGTTAATCAATTTGGGAAATTTTCCAATTCGATTGGATTGCAATGTAAATTTCCTGGAATTTTTTTTGCGGAAAATTTCCCTATCTTAGTGATGTTGTTTGTTTTGTCATTTGGAATTTGATAATTTTCTTTTTAAGTTGAAAGAATTGAATTTGATCACGCAATGATCCCGACGATGGGTTTCATTTTCATTCATTCAATTCAATATGCTCTGTTGTTCAAGTGTGCTATGATTTGTGTGATTTGGTTTTGTGAAAAGAAATTTTCCAATTTTAATTCTCGAGTGCCTTTTTCTCCATTTCTCTCTCTCTCTCTTCACCGGCCAAATTCACTAACGAACAAAAAAAGAAACCTTTTCTTTTTTCGCGTTTCCTTTTTTGTCTCTCTCTCTTCAAAATCAATTCACTGAGTTTAAATTAAAGTTTTTTTTAAGAATTCAAGTTTCTTTCATTTCAAATATCCTTTATGTTCAAAAAAAACTAAAAAAAATTAACGAATCTCATCATCAACAACTGATCTTGGTGGACCCAGGATGAAGTGAAGCGACACACACACAGCACAGGAAAAAAAGTAACAAAAAATGATGATGATCCTTTTATTCCAGTCGAAAGAATCTTCTTCCACAACAACAACAATGAATGATACTTTCAAAATAGAAATCGTTTCAGTTAGATCATCATCGAACTGGACAACACAGGAAAAAAGCAATTCCGAATTTCCCATTTCCCTGTCGAATGAATCAATTTTTCTTGTTGTTTGAATCGAAACATTAACAACAACAACAAAGTGATTGAGTGGAACAAAACAAAACAAAAACAGGAGAACAAAATCATTTCAAGTTTCGAGATTCTGGAACCTGAAACTTAACATCAATTCAATTCATTTTATCCGCCTACAATGGTTACTATTATTATTATTGTTATTACCTAAACAACAACCAAAAGAAAAAATGAAAAAAACTAGTTTTCGTGATGAAAATGATGAATTCTGATTCAATGCTGAACTGACTGAACTGACCGAATTAGATCAGATTGGTCGGTTGGTATTGAATTGTATTGAGTTGATGAATTGATTGAAATTGAATCCAACGGAATCATCCGCAATCGATGACGACGAAACTAAACAAGCATCAAAACGAATGCCTCCCTTTGAAAGCCCAAAACGAAACGAAGAAGAAAATGATTCTACCGGGACCCGGGCAAAAAAGATTCATTCATGATGTTTGTTCATTCGATTAAAAAGGAAAAGTTTTGTTTGCCAACAGAAACAGACGAACGAAAATCAAACAAAAACTCGAAACCAGGACAAATTTCGTTAATTTTCTGTTTCCATTTTGCAAGTGGTGATGTTTGCACTGGACATTTGCAAAATGAAGTGAAAAAAACAAAATTTTGAAATTTTTGTTTCAAACATTAAGCAAGCAATTTAAATAATAACTGTTTTTCCGCTTTGAAAAAAAAATCGAAAGGAATAAAAGAAAACGATCAAAACAAATCAGAACCAAAATGGATAAGGCGCAGAAAAAATGCTTTAAAAGTGATGATGAAAATTTATGAAAAAAAAACAAATTTCTCCATCCAGCCATCATACACAATTTGATCTCGATCAACTCCAGATCTTTTACTGAACAAGTGAACAAAAATCTTTTCTTTGGGTTGATCGTTTTTGGTTATCTCAAACACCAATCCTATCGCGAATCATTTATATTTGGACTGACAAAAAATATAAATTATTAAACCAAAATAGAAAAAGAAACAAATCGACTATGAACACAGCACACAGTTCAGTTACATAACCGATGATCGTTTTGGTGAACGGAGGGAAGAAAAAACAATCCCTGGATGAAAAAGATACATTAAAAGCCATTCACCACAAAACGAAACGAGAAACGAAGAAGAAAAATCGACAATTTGATGTCAATGATGATGATCATCATAAGTGAACAACAACGACAAACACTCAATAAAATATAGATTCTTTCTTTCTTTCTTGAAGTCGAGATTGATTCGGGCGAAAAAACAAACAAAAATTTAAAAGATTTTTTTCTCGGTTATCTTACTTAACAATCTTTAACCAATTCAATTTTTTGTTTGTCATGATTGATCCCAGTGTTGGGCAGATTTGGACAGAATCAAGAATCCTATCCCCATGAGAGCATCAAAATCACACAGAGATTCATCATTTTGTGAATGACATTCATTTACCAAGTGAGTCAAAGAAAAAAATAAATCATAATCACAACCATAGAGCAAAAAGAATCGGATCGATTCTTTATTATAACGGCAGAGGAAACTCATCCGACAGAGGGACAGGTTATTTTAATGAAAAAATAATATTAATATTCACCATCATCACGCATACCTTGAATGTGGATCGAACTGACTTTTCAGCAGACGATGAGGATAACGAACAAACAACACAGCACAATCACTAAAAACACGAAAACACAGCACAGTGAGGATATAAAAATTATATGAACTTTGTCGCACAAAAAACATGTGACAAATTCATCTGAAACAAACAAAAAAATTAAAGTTGTCGTTGCCAATTAAACAAGCTTTTTGTCTGGGATTTTTTTAATTAAAAAACATAATTAGAATTCAGTTTGGGTTCAGTGTCACATCAAACACAAAATAAAAATGATGACCATGTTTTTTCGGTTGAATAATGTGTGTGCATAAACAACATTCTAAACTGAACTGACTGCAACGATTCAAATACCGACCGAATTGATTCCTTTGCTTTGATGGCAAATGATGCTGGTAATGTTGTTGGTGGTGTGCAAGATGCAGAATGAATGTGATGTTTTGTAAAACGATACGCACGCACATTGTGTTTTGGAACACCGACAGCATGTATCATCATCAGTTTTGGTTGTGGATGCTGTGCTGGCTGCTGCTAAATGGGCACCGTCGTCGTCGGATTCCAAGCAGGATTTTTTTTGGTCCTGCTCGATTGGATCGTAGCACAGTTCACGACGAATAATAATAATAATAAAAGTTCACCAAACAAAACTTTGGCGCCCAAACAAACGTAAATTCAAAATCGTTCGAGTGGAACGCATGTGATAACAGTGTCTGTGTGTGTTTGATTACATCCCCAAAGACGATTACAAACAAAGAGAAAAAAACCGGGAAACGGAAAATCGTAGGATTGTGCGCATTCTGAGTTCTGAAATTTCATTTTTTTGTTCCAAAAAAAAATTCAAGCAGCATATGGCAACTGCTGCCATCCATGAATATGGAAAGAAAATTGAATAGTTCGTCCGAGGCATCGATGTGGATGTAATCCAGCTCAATAGATGGCAGCAGTTTGATGAAGATCCAAGATTTTCTTTTCATTCGAAATTATTTTTCCAATTTGAAAACCGGTCATTGACGAGGATAATGTGATCCAACTAATTGATGATGGCGAAGGCCCAAATGTTGCGAACCACATGATATGACATGATATGATAATAATTCATGTCATGTGACCGGAACGGTGTATGGAAAATTCTCCACCCAAACCAAGATCCAAAAAGAATCTTTTTTAATAAAAATGTCAAATTGACTGACTAAATGAATGATTTTTAGTTGACTAGCCTAGCACGCATATCCCGATGACAATGATGATGATGTAGACATTAAACATGGATGCATACACGTGCTATGTCTACATCTAATCAAATCAAATATCAAATAAACGATTAAATCACGTCGCTTGCTGTGATGTACATGGATAACATACATGCAGCGAATTGGACACGCGACTTTTTCTCCCGTAACTAACATAAACACACGTAACCTTAAAACCCAAAAACAACATAGGACCGGTAACTAAATTCAATATTAAACGGTGCAACTATGTTTCGTTTATTCGACAAAAAAGCTAATTGAATTGTTTCCTATCGAGTTTTGAATTAAATTAATTCGTTCCTACGACAAACATTCAATTTAATTCATCGTTTCTGGTATCATCACCATCAACAGTCAATGAACCGATTCGAAACGGTAATTTCCAAAACAAATATAACCAAAAACTAACCATAATTAGACCATTGGTCATTAAACATGCAATACATTCGTGTGTGTGTCTGTCGAAGGTGTTTAATGATGTTTTTCCATCACCACCGATAATTCAATCTGTTCATTTAGTTTCAGAAAAGAAGAAAATTCGATTCCATTTCTCTTTCGACGCTGATTTGTGGTGTCATTTTTTTCGAAAATCGATTTGATCCCTCTTAACCTTCTTTGCTTTACAATTTTATTTCAATTTATTTAATTTTTTTTCTTCTTTTCGATTTGACCACCGATTTTTGGAAAAATATTTGAAAAAACGTGTTTTCCATATTGAACAAACAAACATTACAAAATGGCCATCGATCATGTTCCGAGAGTGTAGAATAGGATTTTCGATGACAATTTCTTACGGGCCAGATGCAAATCCTACTTGCAAAAAAGCATTTTTCAGTCAATTTTTTATTGCCAGTTTCGGTCGGTAAAATAGGTTCAGCCATAAGCTTTTCATTCATTCATCGATACAGTATCACCCAAGATGAACCCGAATGTGATTGGTGGAAGCAATCGTGCAGAAACCACCCACAAATGTTATTTTTCGACTAATCAATTATGAATGAACCAATAAGGGTGTGTCTTGGATGTTCGTGTTCACTTGCACTGACAAACAAGGAAAAGGAGGGAAATGTATGCTGAATGGATGCGCTGTGCTCATGTCATCATCATCCTCAGATTGAAACAAGAGTTTTCGGTTTGCTTGTTTTTCGGGTAGTGGTTGCCATCATTTATTTATTCATTATATTTGTATGAACACACACTGAGAGATTTTTTGGTTGGCAATTTTTCGTTTCAAATATCACCAAATAATGATTACCACCGCCACATCACATCTATTCAATGGCCAACCATTCAATCACATACAAGCAAGCAACCAACCCTAGGGTCTGAATGGAAGTGAACAAGTCATATATTCACATTAAGGCCGAAAATATCCTATTAATCTTTGATGATCAAGGTAATTGATTAATTAATTAATCTTTACAACACATATAGTGGGCTCCCACTCACTGTTACTGTCACTTTAGCTGTAAATTGTGAATTGTGAACCCGACTAAATTTGATTGTTTGTTTTTATGTTCACCTATTGCACGCTCTCTACATACATCCATGATTCTACCAGGATCATCCATGATGCAATATCAAAATTAAAATGAATGAATTTTTTCCTTGTTTTTCGTGTTTGATTTCTTGTGACCACCGCCATCATCATTTTTGCCCCTGCTCCTCCTTTTCGGCACACTGGAAAATCGATAATAACAATTTCTAATTATTACCATGTAATCATCGTCATCATTAAGCATATATAGGTTAATTGCAATTAATTCAATTATATCGTCGAAAATACTTTTCCACTTTCAACATTTTATCATCCGTATCATTACCAAACCGCAATCACGGCATCATCGAAATTTTACGATTCTACAGCCGGTGGTGGTGCGGCAGCATCCACCGGCAATTCTGCATTTTGGGAAACACTTTGGCCAACAATGTTGAACAATTTTCATTCAAATTCGGCTGCAGCAGCGGCAGCAGCTGCTGCGGCCGCTGCTTCTGTCACAGTTTCAAGTCCTTTTGGTAAGTCTGGAATTTTCGGAAATTGATTGATTTGTTGATAGATTTGTTAATTGATTTGCCAATTGATTTGATTTGCGAATAGCAACAAAAGAAACCAATTTAGATTTAATCAAAAGTGCCCAGAATAATAATATGCTGCTTGGTGGTGGTGGCAACGGACCCAATGGATCGACTCAAATCCAAAACAACCAACAAATTCATCATCAACAAACTCAAAATCAACATCAGCATCATCAACAACAACAACCATCGTCCGAACAATCATCTCAGCATCATCATCTTCAATTGCATCATAGCAATAATGATAATGGTCTTCATCATTTTAATCATCATCATCCGCATCACCAACAACAACAACATTTAGATCTACTTAGTGGGGAAACAACAACAACATCCACTACTAATCAACATCATGGTCATCATCAATTGGAAAATGATGATCATCTTCATCATCATCATCAACATTCGCTGCATAATTCACATCACCAACAACAACAACAACAGCTATTGATGAATTCATCAATCAATCGAACCGATTTATCGTCGATTATTGCTCATAATAACAACAACAACAATTCTATTGATCATCATCATAACGGTAAACAACCGACACACCCCCATTCTCATCCCCAACATCCTCATCAACAACAATCGACACACCTACATTCGCATCCACACCCACATCATCATCATCAACAGCAACTACAACAACAACAGCAATCAAAACAAAAACGTCATCGAACTAGATTCACACCACAACAACTTCAGGAATTGGAACGAAGTTTCGGTAAAACACATTATCCAGATATATTTATGCGTGAGGAATTGGCAATGAGAATCGGTTTGACAGAATCACGTGTTCAGGTATGGTATAGGTTTTGTTGATTTGATTTCTTGATTTGTTTGTGTGTGGTCCAAGTGTGTGTTTTGTCAATATAGTGACCATAAACCATTTATAACCCAATGATATTGGTTGTCTAGACTTTTGTCACCAAATGGAAATTCTCACGTGAATCAACCAAACACCTGAAAAACAGAACTAAATAGGTCAATTTGAGAGCTGAAGGTGCACGAGAAAAAAACATTCGCTGATGACCATATCCATTGTCTGAATGTGTGGCTAAACAATGTTGTTGTTGGTCGTTTGTCTTGTCTGGAAATTCGGTGGAATGAATGAGAAAAAAATTTTGTCCAATGTTTGTTTTGGCCAGATATTTTGTTTGAAAAAAAAGAAGAACCGGTGATGTGTTTTTCCTCTGTATAGAATATCTCTCCTGGGACACCATGGACAAAAAAGGCAAAAAACGAAACGAAAACGAAATCGGTTGGATTCGTTTGGCTAGAGCAGTAGCCATAATAACACTGAGCTTGAATTGTGATTTTTATAAAACGTTAATCACAAACATACATTGTGTGTGTGATGATCATTGGGCTTTGACTTAATGCCGCCGCCATACTACTGCTGCAAAAAACACTGTTTTTCTTTCACCTTCCCTGAATTTAGAATGATGATGATGATCAACCATAAAAATACTGTTATTCCTTTTCAGTTCAGTTTGGTTTGATGGAACAAAAAGTCAATGATGATAATAACAATAATGATGATGGTTATGATGAGCTAATAATAATGATAACGATAATAGTAATAATGATTATTTATCATCATCATTGTATTCTGCTATTCTGTGCTGCAACGTTGTTTTGCCCTTGCACACACTGTAGTCACTTATATTTACTGTTCATCATCATCATCATTATGAATGATCACCGATTTTTACCATCGATTTCATTGCTACATGAATCGTTGATCAAAACAAAACAAAACGAATCTGACACAGTGATGTATCACATAGATTGTTGCAGCGAGAGAAAGATGTTTGCCATACATAACGGTACAAACAAGCCATATGGATCGATATTGTGAAAATGATGATGATGGTGCCAAGGGAATTTCTTGGCACTTTTTTGCCACACTATCGATATGATTCTCTTCGGGGACTATAAAAAACAACGCGTTATATTCACTCATTCATTGCGTTGTTCGTTGATGTAAGATTGGTTCGCTCGTGCAAAACCAATGCAAGCGAAAATGAATGAAAACACTATCCACGACATAACGACAAACGACGACGACAACATTAAACAGCAATTTTGCATTTTTCTTTTTCTTTTTTTTCATATTAATGTGGTTTTGCTGTCCCATTAAACACAAAAAATAATCTCTCCATCCAAAATGAAAAAAAGATCCATTAAAAATATATATAGAGAGAGAGAGAGATAGCTCAAAAAGTCAAAAAACGAACATCCAAAACGAAAAAAGACGACACGTATACTGGGACATTGGGAATTTGGAATCCAAAATGCTATATCTTCCTTGGGATGTTTCAAAATGTCATCATCGTTGCTGATGTTGAATGCGTGTTTTCTCCTGCACAACCGAAAGAATGTGCACTGAGAAACTCCTTTTTTTGTTTATGTTTTGTCACTGAAACTGATCTGGGAAATGGATGTCACACACAAGAATTATACACACATTTGTCCTGTCTAAATTGAGCTTTTAAAAGCTTTTTGTCAGATGTGTGATGATGCCAACAGTGTGTATTGTCTACATTGAAGATCTTTTATGCCTAATGTTTTTCGAAAAGCCAATCGACTTTTACTACTGTGGTTGTTGTTATTTGATTTGTTGTTTTGATTTTTGATTTTGTTGCCAAATTCTGAGAAATCAGAATGGCCAATTTAATTGATGTTTTTTGCCTGCTTACACTACCTAAGGAACTATCATAGAGCATTTATCGATCAAATGATATAACAAAATAATAATCATTTCATACTTTTCTCTTTTTTCCCTTCTTTTTTCTTTTCGCTTGTCTGGCAGGTTTGGTTTCAAAATCGAAGGTAGGTTTATCTTGTTGCACATTCCTCTCAATGTCTTACTTTGTGATTGACGATTGCACAGAGCTAAATGGAAAAAACGTAAAAAAACCAACAACAATATCTTTCGTGCGACCAATTCATTATTACCGATCAATACTACAGCATCACATCATCATGGTAACAATAGCAGTAGTTTATCAATGAATCCATTTGTCGTTGGTTGTACAGCAGCCAATGTTGTGAATTCAGTCAACGCTGATTCCTTATGCGGTAATACATTTGGTCATCCGATTGGTAGCGGTGTTGGTGTTAGCGCACACAATCATATGATCGATTCACGATGGCCAACAACAACATTATCCGCAGGAATGTCATCACATAGTCTTTCAAATATTGGACATACATTGCGACAATTACCATCATCTACCACGACTACCACAACATCATTAGCAATACCATCATTCGATAGCGGCGGCGGTGGAACTGCAAATCAACAGTATGCGATACCAACAGCAGCAGCGGCAATAGCTGCTTATTCATCAACATCGGCAACAGCCGCAACCAATTCGCTGAATTGTTCGCCACCAACACCGAATCAACCACCAGAAACTCAATCACCAACTGGGCAATCATCTGCATCATCATCATCATTATCATCGATAGCAACGACCATCACGACCACCACCTCTACCATTGCATCATCCTCATCCTCATCATCATCTTGTTCACCTGGTAACAACAGTAGCAGTAATGGTACGGCAGCCAATAGTACTGTAGGATCTTCTAATAACTGGCTATGTTCCAACAGCAACAGCGATTCAACAGCAGCCGCAACTTGGCAACGACAAAGCAATTCAACTTTAGCTGCATTACGACGTAAAGCATTGGAGCATCATTCAGTAATGACTATTCGTTAATCTACGTTATCTTTATCTATCTCTATCTGTTTCTGTGTGTGACTCTCTTTCTCTCTAATTCAATTTATCTTTGATCGCAGGTGAATCAACCAGCTATTTTGATCCAAATCAATATTTGAAAATCATTTTTTCCATCTCCTTATTATTATGCTGCATCATGTAATTCATTTCATTTCATTCGATCCTAATATCTATCCAACCATGATTCCCTTTTTGTTTTTTTTGTTCAAATAAAAAATAAAGTTTTTTTTTGTTCTGTATCGAATGTTGCAATTGCCATAGCAACAATGACAATTGATAGTTGGTTGGTTGACATTATTATTAAATCGAATGGAATCCGAAGTGAGGAATTCCTGTTAGACAATTTAATTAACAACAACTATCACGATCATGACGATTCTTCAATAACTAAACCGATTTCGAAGACCGATGGCCGATCCAAATTCTTCTAACATTTTCGTTTGGAATGTTTCTTTCACTTGTGTTTTTGGTTGTTTGGTAATTTAGCTATTTTTTCAGAAAAAAAGAAGAAATCTAATCGAATAGGGATGATGATGACAACCAAAAAATAGCTAAATTTTTCTAAAACAAGAAGAATCCACACATGAAAAACACAGATTAATTTTCCATCCACATACAGGGTTGATAGAAAGAATGACAGAGAAGGGAGTCTTTCTCTGGATGTGTAATAAATTTACTTTAGTTTTATATCATGCCAAGTTCATACAATAAGTATTGTTATTATTATTGTTGATGATGGTGATGACTGAAGTTTATTAAATTCCTGTTCCTAAGCTTTATTGGCTTGGTGTGAAATATATCGAGATTCGAGAGAATGGAATCGGTCTCGTAGGAACCGACGAACAACGACTGTGTTTTGGCATCTTGTTTTTTGCTGCCATATCTCACACAATAGGCGGTAAACGATTATTGTCAGGAAAAAACCGTTCCATCATCATGGTACCTTCGCTTACCGGGCATCTTCGATTCGATTCTACAAAAAAAGCTTAGAATTCAAGAAACTGTCATTGAATATGAATTTTATTAGAATCGAAAATAAAAACATTCCAAACGACACAAAACAAAAATCTAGAATCTTTTTCATTCAAATAACTTTATTAAAAAAATAAAAAATTTCAAAATAAAAATAGTGGTGCCATCCAGTGGCGATGAATGCAGTCGTCATAAACAATTTTTGTAATTTTTTTTTGGTAAAAATAACTAAAGTTTGTAAACTTTATCCGGCTCAACAAATTGATCTAGATTATCAAGATTATCCCACCATTTGAAAAAGAATTTATCCAACATTATCCGGAACCATGGTGTAGTAGGTGAACCACGTTCATTTTCAGCATCCAAAAATGGTAGCAATTCATCACGGCCAACAAATCGATAGGATTTTACTTCATCTGGATCGGGATTAACGTTGACATCACGATGAACGATCAATGCATAATCAACTTCATGTTCACCCCAGATATCGTTGGATGGTGCTTTGTACAAAAAACGAGTCATGAATTTCATTTCGGACAGCGGTATCTCTAACGGATTGATACCCAATTCCAGTTGAAGACGCCGTTGAGCGGCACGTTTGACACCGATAGCATCGTCCGATTCCATTTCTAACGGTGTATACAACGGATGACTACAACAAGTATTGGTATAATAACCGGGAAATGTGATTTTCTTGTCTGATCTTTGTGTCAGAAGAAATCGTCGATTTGAATCGAATATCAAAACACTGAAGGCACGATGTAAAAGACCATTGTCAATATTGGTCATCAAATGGCAGGCTTTTTTCGATTCACTGCCAATCACTTGATCATTTTCGTCGACCAGAATGCATTTTTCATTGAGCAAATCAATTTGGCTTTGATCATATTTATCTAGTTTTACTTCCGATGATAATGACGAGGTATTCATCATGCTCATCGTAAACCATTGATGATAGACACTGGTCAATCGCGATCGATGAATTCTTGATGCAGTGGTCAATGAGCAAACCATATTCGAATCAAATCTGTTTAAATAGCAAACAAAGTGGTTTCAATTGAACAGAAACGAAAACAACATTCACAGCTTTTGCCTCTTACCTTGAGTTTTTTCCGATCGATAATCAGAACGAGAATCAAAAACGTTACTTAACGCGGTTGATTTCTTGAATGCACCGAAATCGATAAGTAAAGAGGAAAAATCATTTCTCAACAAATTAAATTGAAAAAATTTTACTAAAAGTGACAAATATGCAGCTGGATATTTTCCGATTCACACATGCGTATTGTTTTATTTGGAAACATTCGCAAAACGTTTCATTTCTCATTTGATAGATGGCGACTTATTTGACAATTTCAAGTTTGTTTTCTATCGACGATCATAGATGGCATTAATAGTCTTGCTGTGGATTGAATTGTTTGTTTGTGCTGTGATTGAAAATATTATTGGTAATCGAACAAATTGAATCATCAATTACAATCAAATGATATTTGTCTACTATGTCCCCATCATTTAATCGAATTGGATCATTCCTAAATGGTGATGGGCAATGAATGGAATTGGCGAAAACGAAAAACAAGGTGGAGCTTAGTAACAATTTGACAGTTCAGGATTGGTGGATGATTATATAGCTTTTTCAAACACAAACCATCTCTATAGGCGAGACAAACAGACACAATGTTGGACGGGCGCAATGTGTGTTTGCCTATAAGCCAAGAGTTTATCGTTGATCTTGGTTCCTTGATTTATTGGTCATGCCAGCAAGAAATGAAGAAGTAAAAGAGGCAAAATATATTGCCGGATATCGGCAAACATCATTTGTATAGAGGTAACTTTTTTTCTTGTTTTTTATTATTGAATTTCCAGTAGGGCCGCATCCTGCAATGATCAATGATAATGGTGGAATAGAATCGAAAACATTATTTAATTTTGATTCATTTTGGACTGTTTAGTGAGTGTGTGTGTGTGTGAAGAAGAGAGGCGTCATATAATCGAATCATCATCATTGTAATATTGCATTTGTGCTTCTCTCTTTATCCACCTTTCCCATCTTGAAAAGTGTGTATTTTTTGTGAAAGAAATCATTGAAATTCTCTTGATATATATTTATCTGGGTAATTGGAGTTTGTCAACTTTGTCGTTTGCATGGTGATGATGAAAAATGAATGCAATAATCAAAACATGGCGTTCTCCTTCACTATAAAGTGTCGATGCATTTGATCATTCTCGCGTCATTCATTCGTGAATGGTTGTGGCAGCCAAGACAATCATGATCATCACCATTGAATTATTTCTGAATTTCAATTAGTCATTTGATTCATTAATTCATTCAAATTGATCCGATTAATCCTTTTTGATTTGAATTGCAACGAATCAATTAATCAAAGTGATTAGTGTAATGGAAAACCATTCATTCTACTTTCATGATGATCATCATCGTCACCATGATGTTGATGTCCAATCAACATTCAAAAACGAAATGCGAAAACAACTTGTTTTCATTACCAATCCAATGGAAAAATGTAGCAATAATAATAATGTGGATGAAAGCAAATTGACCGACTATAGTCATCATGAAATGTTTGCTCAATTTACCAATGATAATAATAATAGCAATAATGACCATAATCCAATCAATATTCATCATAATAATCTCAAGTTGAGAAAAGATACGACCATCGTTGATCATCATCGCTACAATCGATATAGTATCGATGAAATACTTGGTCTCAAATCATCATCATCATCGTCGTCGAAAGCAAAATTTATCACGACCAAACAACATTGTAACCACTACAATTATCATTTAAATAATAACGGTAAGTCTTGGCAATGTTGATACACAGCAGGTCAACCAATTAGTGAGTGAGGAATAAAATGAAATGAATGAGACATTTCTGTTACTGTCATTTGATGATCATCAGCAGGGTTACATAATCAACTTTGAAAATCTGGCTGCTGGCAAACAATAATTTGGGTTAGTTTGGTTGATAATTATGTAATATTTTAATCGAATCAATTATTCAGTTTTCATTTGGCTACATAAACCGCAGCAGTTTATTTGTTTGGCAACATCCATCATTGATCAATTGCTTCAATCGAAACATTTGAACAAAACAAAAATTTTGTTTGAATTTTACAATTTAGAAAATAATTGTTTGATTGGTTTCCACTAATAATAATGTAGGCCGAAAATAAAGTTTGGTGATTTGATTCGACAGAAAAAGTAGCAGATTTGAATTGTATGGTGTGTTATTGTTATGCGATGATGATTGTTGTTGTTGTTGTTGATCAATGACAATAGGCGACAAAAGTGTTTTTCTTGCTTTGTTTGCTGAAGAAAGCCATAGATTGAATGAATGAAACATTAGAACAACATTTATTTAGTTTATCAATGTCTACCTTGTTTTTTCGGAATCTTTTCTATTATCAAATACCTGCGGCTAATTTTGATTGAAGAAAAGAAATTATCAATGTTGTTGTTGTTATTATTATGTCGCTTTATTCTCAATCAAATGAGACTGACTGATTGGCTATAGTTACATTTTTCTAGTCTCATTTATTTTTAATCTACATTTGAGCTAGACAGACAGACTTTTGTTAAATAGGGTTTGTTTTTGCATTGGAAAAACGCGTTCATTCAGATCAAATATTGCAGTAATAATAGCCAATTGTTGTGTTGTTCTAATCAGATCAGTTTTATTTGTGTGACAGACACACACTAAATGTTTAGTTACTAAATCGGCGCCAATAATCACAGTTGATTATCAAAACACAAAGATTTTTTGCTAATTGTTTTGCATGTTGAAAAAAAGTTTTTTACCCAAGAAAAATTAACATTCATTTGTATGGTCGTGTTGCTTGGATCGAAATAGGTAATGGTCATCAGAACAATATTAGCCGTTTGGATAATAATAACGGTAACGGCATTGTCAATCAAACAGATTCCGATCATGATGATGATGATGACGTTGATGTAGAATTTGGTCCGAGAAACGGACTGTCCGATGATGAGCGGGATGATGGTAATGAATCAATGTTGAGCAATCCAGATTCGAATGGAACTCACGGAACGAGCAGTAACAGCAATAATAATAACAAGAAAAAACATCGCCGTAATCGTACAACATTTACCACATATCAACTGCACGAATTGGAACGTGCATTTGAAAAATCGCATTATCCGGATGTTTATAGCCGAGAAGAATTGGCGATGAAAGTAAACCTACCCGAAGTGAGAGTCCAGGTAAACACAGCAAATGACAAATATCACTAAACAAATATTATTGCAAATGTTTATGTTTCTGGCAATTTTTCTCATTTTTTAATTTCAATTTTCAATTTTTCAAAATGAAAAATTTTCATTTCCGCACAAATAGGTTTGGTTTCAAAACCGAAGGTAAATATTTTTGTAAGCAAGGTTTTTTCATTTAATTTTTTTTTGTTGAAAAAATTATTCCCGAAAACCGAAAAGAGCCAAATGGAGACGACAGGAAAAATTGGATGATCATAGTTCCTATCGAAATCTTGATCTAAGTCCAACCACCACCGCCACCACTATTGCAACTTGTGGATTATCATCATCATCGTTGTCGCCACCGTTACAGCAATTAGCACCACCACCATCTCGGTCTTTATCATCATCATCTGGTCGTTTGCCAATCGTTTCGATTTCGAAAGCAGCAGCAGCTTCTTCGCCGTTTAATCCAAATCATTTCCTGATGGGTCCCAATATTGGAGTGCCATCTTCACCATTACTAACAAGCTCACCGTTTGCAACCAGTTTGGATTCTTGGTTGGCTGCTGCAGCAGCGATTGGATTGACATCATCAACGACCACGACTGCAGCACAACAATCTACCACCACCACCACCTCATCATCATCCTCATCATGTCATGGTGTTGGCGGTGATCCATTTTCTCAAATGATGTTTAGTTCATCACCATCATTCTATGTAAATTACTCCAATTACATAACGCCGCCGCATCCTCCTGGATTCGATCAGCAACAACAATCATCGGCCAAATCCAGTTTGATGATACCTCTATTGTCGGATCCCGAATTGGCCGCATCAGCCAAATCCAAATGTAATGGGATGGACGGCTCCGATGATGACGATCAAAGCCCGAGCAATAAGAAATTGCTGAACAGCCCTTCAACTAGTCCGTTAAATTTATCCATTTCGAATGAATGTGATTCGAAAATCGATCAACAAACATGCCAATATTCACAAGCATCATCATCATTATTAATGTCAATCAAAAGTGAAAAAAGAATGATTAATCAAATGAAATCGGAATAAATCTAATTTGAATTGGAGCAAAGTTTTCCTAATAAAGAATGATGATAAGCATCACCAATACAAATGATAAACGTTTTTTGCTGCAACCTGCTGTGTTCTGTTCTGTTCAAGGGGAAAAAACAATTTTTTCGGCAATGCAGGAAATTGCTCGAGATTTTTTTTCTGATTGATTCAATTTTGCCCAAATTTCAATTTCACTGCAAAGATGCCCCACTCACACACATAGTCGGGTACTTTGGGCAACAACAAAAAAAGTCCGCATCCGATCCCGTTGTACCGGTTGGTGATGCAAAAAAGATTTGTTTGTGTGCCACCGTTTAATTGGAAAAAAAGTTTTTTTTTGTTTTTGTTGGGAAAATTTGATTATCAATCCGAAATAGAAGGGAAGAATGCTGTTGTTATTGTGCACTATTAAATTACGTTTGATGGGTCATCATAGTGAGAGGCAGGCAGAGAGATTAGGTTAAACTCAAGTAGAATGCTATGATGCAATTATTATTTATTATAAACAGAGATAAACATGGCGAATTTATTTATTTATCAGATGAGAAATCATTTTGCCAATTTGTCCATAAATGAAGAACTTTGCAGAGAGAATCAGATTAATGCCATTCATGATTATTGCTGCTAAATCTTGACATCGGATTTTTTTCCACTGTTTCCACTCAGCATTTTCTCTTGTTTTTCAAGTGCTCTTTTTCGCTTACCCGATACTGGATTAGAGAAAGAGAGTAAAGTTGAAAAAATGATGCTAAGTGCCAAACTTAATACCATTTAATAGGGATCCCCATTCGGTTCTCGTTCAGTCAATTGAGTTGAGTTGATTTGAACGAAATTGCAAAATTAAATGCCAAATTAGATAACTAACAGAGTTAACTTTGTTTTTCAATTTACTCATGTCTCTCTATTGGGTGATTGGAATCGTGATGATGATGATGCTTTTTCATGGAAAACAATCTAATAATCTCTTTTTGCATCATAAATTTGATTAGTTTACATCATCATCATCAAATTAATTAATGTTCAAATTGAATTGGAAATTGCAAAAATTTTGTTTTTATTTAAGTTATTTTGGTTTGATCGAATTGTTACTGCTATCATCAAAATGAGTATCACCATCATCATTCATACACTGATCAAACAAATGTCGCTAAAAATCAAACCTATAGCGATTTGATTTGTTTGTTTGTTTGGTTGTTGTTTGTCGAATTGTGAAAAGAAAGTTTTTCTTTTCTTCGATTCATAAAAAGATATGATAAGAAAAGAAAAAGTTTTTGCTGGGTAAATATTTGAAGGAAAGAAAGGAAGACAAGATTTCGTTGTTTTGTCCCATTCAAAAAACCATCCGTGTCAAACAAAACTAAATGTTTGCATGTTTGTCGCAAAATAATGTTGTTGTTATTTAATCGCGCTCGCGCACACATTTATCATCTTGCTTTTTTCCTTTCAGTTCAACGGCCATTATATATGGGCAATGGAGCGATTAATTGTTTTTCTTCATTGATATTTGATTGCAAAATGAATCTAATCGATTGATCAATCGTGGAAATGGTGGAGAAAGGGGAGAATGGTGAATGAATCACGATTGTCAAAGTTGGTAAGTGAATAATTGAATTTTCACCCAATTTAAACAACTATATCGGTTGGTGGGAAAAGGCTTCAGGGCCATTGAGCGAGGATGATTCGGCGCACATGCCTGGAATTCTGGATGATGATGCAATTTAAATTTAATTAACAAGCTAATAATAATAAAACAAACATCATCAGAATCGGGAAAATTAAATAAGTGGACTGTGCACAATGAAAAGTGTCTCTTGCTGCATTGCAACGATAATGTACCGCCTTGAGTGGTTTTTGATTGTATTTGTATGTCGCGTTTGTTTTCGCTGCTGCTGATATTTGATTTGATTTTTCAATAATGCGAATCAATTGAATTCAAGGAAAATTGGAAAACTCTGTGTGCGAGAGAAAGTTGAGTCAATATTTGATTACTGTATTTATTTGTTGTCGCCTTGATGATAATAATCATCACGATGAATGGATGGTCGATTGCCAGCTAATAATAATAATAATAACGTGGCCATTCTTCTATTCGATATTTCCGGATGCTAAATTCATTCATTTCACTGGTGACGTGTGTCGCAATCGTTGCAGCAATTTTGAATTTTCAATTAAACTTGAATTAAGGAAATTCCTCGCCAAAACGATTCAATGAACACACTCTTATTCTGCTGAATGAAACATTTCTAACATCTTATCTTTGATCGATAAAATAAAACATTTTTTCGCCAAAATAAAGCCTGATGATCCGTAATGTAAACAAGCCGTGAAAATGGGTTGCTGTTTTTTCTGTTTGTTTGAATGTTGATTCGGCAGTATTGCCTGCTGCTGAAATCATCATCATAATCAAAACTGGCAAATCATTCACCCGAGAAAGCATTCAGCACCAGTCAAGTTTGTTTCGTTTTATTATTATTATTTGAAACAATTTAACGAAAAATTAATCATCATCACCATCATTCAATCCAAATTTGATTTGATTTTGTCAATTTCATTTCAATTTAATTTGTACGACATGCTAAGATTTGCTTTATTCTCTCTGCCATTGTCCCTTTCAGTTGGCAATGAAATTTAATTTTGCAATCATCATCGTCGTTGTCTATGCAAACAAATACAATTTGTCTTTCGCTATAGACGATGCCTAAAGGATGAAAAACAGCGAAAATCATAACATCATTATAAGAATAGATTGCATTTTCTTTTTGCCCAATGTTTTCCTTATTCAATCATGACCCCCATGTATACTGGATTGACTCATGTTACCCCAGGCAAAAAAGATTACCAATTTGATAATGAATATTATGAGAAAAATTGCAGTGAATTTTGTCGCTGTTTGTTTGTTTGGCGATAATATGATTTAGATTTTTTATTTTTTTTATTGATTAGGGTCTGTACAAATTTATTGATATAGTGTTTGTATTTTGTAAAAGTGATTACCGTTGATCACCAACAACATCATCATTTAACAATTGAATTTCTTTTAGATATGTTTCCCATTGTTCCAATCGATCACCGCCATGATTACCATGATGATTACCTTCACCACCACCAAATAAATAGGCAGCAGCTGCGGCTGCTGCAGCCGCAGGCCAACGCAAAAAGTGTTGCTGTAGCAAATAATTTGACAGTGCTGATGGTGATGATGATGACGGTGATGGAACTGTTACATTTGGTGGAAACAGTGTCGGTAAATGTCCATTCAATGACCAATGTTGAGCAGGATTGATGTAATTTGAGATGGACATTGTCGGCGGCGGCAATGTTGCCATTGTCGTGGTCGAATTGTTGCAAGGTGTGGTTAGGGTGTTGCTGGCATTGGTCATTGTTGTTGTTGACGGTGGTGGTGGCGGCATCTTTGACCTGTCTGCACTTTGTGAATAAATAGTGGCCGAATTCGTTGATGATGATGCAATGGTAGATTGTTTGGCTGGTGGTTGTTGATCGTTGATTAGTTGATCGCTGTTTGGCATCATCATCATCATCATCGGACTTGTCGATTCATCATTATGGCCCGATTTCTCACGTTTTCGCCATTTGGCTCTGAGAAAAACGAAATAAATAAATTGCCAATTGGAAAAGTTTGAATTTTGAATGATAACAATCAATAAAATATATAAGCCAATTTCACTCTCGGGAAAATAAACTTACCTTCGGTTCTGGAACCAGACCTGGTATTTTGATTTGGAATAAAAAGAAAAGGAAAAAATTGAATGAGAAAAATAATGAAACAAAAATCAAACCAAACAAAAAGAGTGCCGTCATTTCGACATTTCCAAACGAAACGACGGCAGTGAAGAATTGACAAGCTAATTGAATCACATCATCATAATGAATGAATAAGACAATCACAACAAGCACAATTTTTGTGAAACATTCAATCAATCAATATTTAGTAAACTTTAATGAGAAGCAAAACTATAATATTCTTTCGTTCTCTCTTGAGAATAACCAAATAACGATGTTTATCTAACTTGTAAACTTGCCTTTCCTTTTCAATATCTTGCTCTCTCACGGGAGCCAACTAAAACTGAATTAAGATTCCTGGATCTATTCTCGTTGTTTCGCGTTCCTGGGTTCAAAAAACATGAAAAGATAATAAGCTGACTAACTAAATAACTAACTAACTAGCTAATTAATTGGCCAATTCTTGAATTAATTTGCCTGATCAGAGGAAAAAATAATTTACTAATTCGAATGGAATGAATGAGGAAAATCGGATTACAATACAGTAATCAATTAGTTAGTTAGTTTAGTTTCTCTTCCATTCACACAATCAATTTAGGTCGCTTAAATCCTTTAAGATTTTCAATTTGGCGTGGGTGCCCTTCTTACCTGAATTCGAGCTTCGCTTAGATCCAATCTCATGGCCAATTCTTCACGTGTGAACACATCCGGGTATTGAGTCTGTGTTTGAGACAGGGTTTTACACAACAAGCATTACAAGATCAGATAAGCCTTATACCTTTTCAAAAGCTCTTTCCAATTGATGCAATTGATAAGTGGTGAATGTTGTGCGACTGCGACGAATTTTGCGACGATTGCCGCCCGATAATGAACGCATCGATTCCAACGATAAATCTGTATCATCCGCATCATCGATGAGTGGTGAACAATTTTTTCGACTGCCGCAGCCATCATCATTATCATCATCGAGTGTATCGATGCAGTCGATATCATTGGTTTCATTGGATCCATCAGTTTCACTGGTAGCCGATCGACAATCAGATACCGTTTGATAATCGCTTGTTTTGAGAATTTGATCAATCAAAAATAGCGATGATGATGTTTTTTTGATTACAGATTCCTTGTTGATTCGATTGCCATGATATGATTGATGATCAATTGTGGAGCCGATATAACCATAACGATGATGATATGGTGACATTATTGTCGACATTATATTGCTGGTTGCGGTGGTCGGCGAGGATGTTGATGTTGACGTTAAAGTCGATGCAGTGATGGGTGATTCTTTCATCATCATCATATTCGGTGACATCATTATTTGCAATCAAAAATATTATTTATTTTTTCAAGCAATCACATAACACATTAACAACGAATGAACGACAAAATTAACAAAATCAAAATATTGCTTGTTGTCAGAATAATTTTGATTCAATTAAGAAAATGACGAAAATGAAATGAATGAAATCTCAGACAAAACAAGGTGTTTACCAATCAAACCAAATCACCATCACAAAATGATGATAACAGAGTTAAGAAGGCCGCCCACTTTGCAACTAATTTTCCACATTTAACAGAAATGATTCAAGGTGGAGCTCCTCTCTTCAGTGCAGCATTGGCTTGTAAATACCGTCGTGGTCCAAAAAAAGTTTGTTTCTAATGAAATCAATCCAAACTAACAAACTCAGCCAATCTAAACAGGCCAGGCCTTTTGTTTTGTTTTCATTCATTTTTCTCATCATTACTGTTGTTGTTGCTGTTGTTGTCTGCTGTTTTGTTTGTTTGACGCGACAAATTGCACTTAACTTGTGACGAGTAAAATACGTTACAAGATTTCTTTTTTTCTGGGGATTATCTCTCCTATCATTTTGTCTAGATTGCAAATTGGAAATGGAATGAAAAGACCTTTTACACATAGGTCATTATCATGCAAATTGGCAAATATCGAAAAAAGATTTAATCTCCATTCGGTTTTCCAACAACAACCACATGGGGCTAATCTTCGATCGAATCTAAATTTTGAAGAAAACACTCAATTGGAATGCAATGTTTTGTTTGTTTGTTGTAATGTCGGTAATTTGATGGATGATAATTAATAAACAATTATTCGATGCAAATTCGTGGCTGTCAGATTTGCTGTCACATTGCATTATCTGCTGGCCGTCTTTGTTTTTATCTCAATCAAACTGGATTATATCATCAGTGTCATTTGGCTCATCTTTGAATTTGGCAAAATTTGGCCCAGTTGATCAAATAAAAACCGACTGCTGTCCAGGTCAGTATTCAGGTGGATGCTGCACACGAATGATTTTTCAACAGTTCATTCGATGAATGGACCATCGAAGCAAAAAACTAATCAATGAAAAACGTATTGCATTGAATTTTACACGTGCTACTCAACTGGACTGACCATTCAATTAGAGGAAATTTCCTTTTTTTTGTTGCAACAAATATGGCCATTTAGCCAAGTGTTTTTGGTGAAAAAAACAAGCCAAAAAGTCTATGGGCCACTCTACTCTACTGGACACAATGCTAAACTTAATATCAGTTAATTTGCAATTTCCATATTAAACAGTAATTTCCAACGACTAAAGAACAGAGGCGCCACAGTCATTATTGGAAAGCAGTGTAGAGAATTGTTAATCGACTGTTCCATTCCATTCATTTGGGTGAATTGGTTGATTGATTTACGGTTGATTGAAGTGCATATTGTCAAATTATTGTCATTGTATTTTTGGCATAGACCAAACTATTTTAAGGGATTAAAAAACATTTTCAACTTGAGTAGATTTTCGATCGCTTGTATGGTGAGTTGTAAACATTGATCATTGATTGTTGAATTCAGTCTTTTCCAATCACACACTGGATTTGTACTTTTTTTATATTTAGGGCCAATTATCGAGGATCATCGACGATGACGAGTGCATTACATTGGTTGGTGAAGAGATTTGGTTTAGTTAACCGTAAAAATAACAATACAAATTTGCAATGTTGGGATCAGTTTACAAAATCGAAATAAATAAATAACTAATCATTTTCATTGAAGGAGCAATTCAATTTGTCAATTTTACATGCATACTTACTTACTGTGGGAAACTGATTATAATCCTCATCACCATTGTCAACTAAATGGACTCTATTCGTTTTACCATGAAACCAGATACTAGCCCAAATGCAAATAATTAGCAATCTAATAATATCAAAAGGATTATCATGCTCTATATTAAATTACACGGTTATTATCCATCATCATCATCTTTATTACTATTCATCAATGTCTTTTCAATAGAAATATTAATGAAGAAATCAGACCCATAAGGCCAACATTGATTGGCGAGAGTCGTATTCTGTCTAATGAATGTAAACATAAACAAATATCACACAAATTCTTGCCCAATTCCATTGCCAATATTTTGTTCATCATTAACAATTGAATCATCGAATTATTGTTGTGCCCATATCGTTCATTGTGATTATCGGCAATCAATTTCAATTGATAAATATTCTTGACGGCAGCCAATGCTGATGAATATAGCAGATATGATTGAGCAAGTTCACAGAATCGCTGTTCATTGCAACGAATTACACCGATTCGGGATAACCAGACGATATTATCGCATAAGAGATAAAGGCCATAGGATATACGTGATAGGGATAATGTTGTACGCATCCAATTGTCCTGCAAACGCATCGAATGTATCGACGAATTGAATGCTTCGGAAAATTTACCAAATCTTAAAGCTAATGGATTCCATTTACACAATCAGTCCACTTCTAACGAATCAAGGATCAATCTTACCTTGTCGAGATAGAGCCATCATCAATTCGACTTGCTTCAATCGTAATACTGTTTCAGCATTATTGGCCATTTTCGACTGTAAAGCACATATCAAATGCGAAGCATATTGCACGATCCTCAATTGAAACGAAACAAAACCGAAAAAATTGCCAATTCATTTAGATTCTGATTGGATTCTGAACTTACTTGAAAATTTTTTCGCGATCATCATTATAAATGTTGAATTTTAATACTGAATCCATTTTTTCGACAAGTTTTTTCGAATATTTTGACAAAATCATCACAAAGAATCCAATGCTACCCGGATCGATCGGGATGAGTGGAAATAGCTTTTTTGCACGCGTGTTTCAAACGTTCGAAATGTTTTGAATTTTGATTGAATCTCGATTGAATCGGCCAAAATGCGATTTTCCTACAAATTCAACAATGTTCTTGGTTCAGTCTACGATCATGGTAATTTGCAATTCTTTCCCGATAGTAATTGTTTGCTAAGTCCATGTGGTAACAAACTTATTGTTTACGATCTGAAAAATGGTAAATGTCAAGCGTTACCATTCGAAATTCAATTCAACATTTGTCGGATAGCTCTCAGTCCGGATGCTGCAATTTTGTTGATAGTAACCGAAAAAAATCAGGTTATGATCGCATCATTACTTGGCAATGTCATACTTCATCGTAAAGATTTCAAACATATTGGTGATCAAATCAATGATGTTCAATTTTCGCCCGATGGTAAATATTTCGCTATTTGTGGTTCGAGCAAAGTACTTGTATATCTTACACCCGGATATATAGGCCAAGGCAAAGGGCGACAGTTGTCCGGATTTAAAATTCACAAAATGATTCAACCAAGTCACGAGGAATCGGTATCGATTGCATGGAACCAAACGTCACAACTGTTGTTGATCACAAGCAAAGATTATTCAATGCGAATCTATCCTATCGATCGAAAGATTGATCGATTCGGTGATTTCATCACACTTACTGCTCATAACGATCTGATAATTGGTGCATTTTTCGCGCAAAGCAAACCTAATCCGTTGAACATATACAGTATTAGTCGCAATGGTCAACTATTCGCATGGAATTGTAATTGGAATGAAATCGACAACGATGCCGTGGAAAAATTGAATTATAAAATTTCCGAAAAGAAGTATCTGTTTGAAGATTTAAAAGAGAAAAATTCCGGCACACGAATCACAGCTTATGGCTATGAACCGAAAGCACGACTTATGCTTGTCGGCTATAATGATGGCAGATTTATGTTGTACGATCTGGCCGATATGATTCTGATACATTCACTGCAATTGTCGAACAAAACACCCATATCGACAGTATCTTTCAATAGTAATGGAGCGTGGATTGCTTTGGGCAGTTGTCCTGGTTCGGGCAATAAATATGATTTTGATAACGAAGTTTCCACTCAAACTCAATTGATCGTATGGGAATGGCAATCCGAATCGTTTATTTTGAAACAAAGTGGCTACTCGAATAGTGTTACCAATTCATACGAATGTCTAGCATATTCACCGGATGCTTCATTATTGATCACTGGTGGTACTGATGGTCGTCTAAAAGTATGGAATCTTTTTACCGGATTTTGTGTGTCCATGTTCAGCACCGAACATAAAGGTCCAATAACCGCTGTAGAATTTGTACCGGGAAAGGATGGAAAAGTTTTCGTAACATGTTCATTGGATGGAACAGTGAAAGCATTCGATTTGAATCGTTATCGTTGTTTTCGAACATTGGCTGCACCAAGTGATTCGAAACCGGCACAATTTATATCGCTAGCCGTTGACAAAATTGGTGGTGATTTTATTGCTGCTGGTTCGCATAATTTTTTCGAAATATTTCTCTGGTCACTCAAAACAGGCAGATTGTTGGAAATGTTGACAGGTAAAGTTGTCTCTTTTTATGATTTATTCATTCATTTATCCCACTCTTAATGATAGGTCACGAGGCACCTGTTTCATCGTTGAAATTTTCACCCAATTCGAATACGTTGTACTCATGTTCATGGGATTGTACGGTACGAATTTGGAACCTATTCGAAGGTGCGAAACATACACGAGAAGTTATCAAATTGGGTAGTGATGCTCTTTGCTTGGACATTCGTGAAGATGGCCATGAATTTGCTGTGGCCACATTGAACGGAACTATATCGTTTTTTGGTGCCGAATCCGGTGATCAATTAGGGATCGGTATCGAAGGAAAAAACGATCTTGGTCGATCTCGATACCAGGGTGAAGAAGTTTACGACAAGTATAAATATTTTTCCACATTTTCCTATTCGGTTGATGGTGAATATTTGATTGCTGCTGGTCGTTCGAAATATGTTTGCATCTATAATGTAAAACAAAAATTGCTAGTAAAACGATTCGAAATCTCGAATAATTTATCATTGGATGGATTCGCAGAATTCATTAGCAAACGAAAAATGCAAGAATTTGGATTCGATATGGATCGTATCAAATATCGTGATGATGAATCGAGCTTTGCACCGATTGCCTTACCCGGTGTAATCAAAAGTGATTATGCTGATCGACAATTGATGCCAATCATTGCCGTCATGCAGATTCGTTTCTCACCAACGATGCGTTCGTTTGCTTTGGCATCCACTGAAGGTGTTCTTTATTATTCCATCGACAATACCACCACATTCAATCCATATGAATTGGATACAACAGTAACGTTGGGTTCGTATCGTGAAAATCTTCAAAACAAACATTATGCCCAAGCACTGATGCAGGCACTTAAATTCAACGATTGGAATCTAATACAAGAGTCGCTGGAAAACATTCCTCCCGATCAGATTGGTTTGATTACATCGACATTATCGCTGACGATGGTCGACCGATTGCTTAGCCATCTGGACAAAGGATTCGATAGGACGGGCCATTTTGAATTCTATCTTAGATGGGTCGAATCCATATTAATACAGCATGCATCTGCCATGAAAAGTTATCTTTCCACTGAACAAACGACCGCACTTAGGCGATTGCATCAGACATTGAAAAACAAACATCACGATCTAGCCAAAATTGTTGAATTTACTAAGTATAGCTGTAAATTTATGGCCATCATGGCCAAACATACCAAACCCAATCAGGAAATTACCAACGATGATGATGATGATTCCGGTCAGATGGATATTGATGACGAACAAATTGCTTAGTGATCTTTTTTTGCAAATTGAAATTGAATTAAAATAGCCTTTTTATTTAAATGGGCATTCGATCATATATTCTATGAACGGCGTTCTCAGCTGCAAGCGGCGACTGTTTTTCTCGTCGAATCGCGATTTTCATCGTGATTGTTGAATGTTGTTGTTGTGTCAGTCACGATGGTAGATGGACTTCGGTTTGCGGTAGTTTGTTCATCGAACCAGAATCGATCGATGGAAGCACATGCCGTTCTCAGGTTGGTTGATTTTTGATATTGATCAAGTTTGTTTTAGCTAATTGGTGATGATTACAGCAAAAAAGGTTTCAACGTTCGTTCATTTGGTTCGGGAAATCAGGTAAAATTGCCGGGTCCAGCGCAAGATAAACCGAATGTTTATGATTTCGGTACCGCATACGAATATATGTACAACGATCTGTTGAACAAGGATAAAAATCTTTACACCCAAAATGGCATACTTCACATGCTTGACCGAAATCGACGCATCAAACTGCACCCGGAAAAATTTCAAACTTGTCGTGATAAATTCGATGTCATTTTTACCTGCGAAGAACGTGTCTACGATCAAGTAGTGGAAGGTAAGTGTTGATTAGTCATTGATGGGACCTTATTAATGATTAAACATAAACAGAATTGAATTTACGGTCGCCGCTCGATTACAGTACGGTTCACATAATAAATATTGATGTGCAAGATAATCATGAGGAGGCAACTATTGGTGCTCTGTTGATGCTCAAAATGGCTCAATCATTGGCCCAATCCAAAGATCTCGACAATGATATTGACGAATTGTTGCAGGAATTCGAAACAACCATCAATCGCCCTTTGCTTCATACGATAGCATTCCAATAAATTCACTCAAACAATTCATTCAATTCATAATTATTATTTTATTCACATTTAACAAACTCAATCCATTATTTACAAACACAATTGATTCATTGATCCAAATGGCTATAAACACGTCGTAACTTTTGTTTACGATTTCGCTTATGTTGATGATTTTTCCACGGCTTCGTTGCAAGATTGTCCTGGTTTTCATTGGTTCTGCTGATATTGTTGTTTTTAACGTGAGCTCCAGACATTTTGGTTTGTTGGAAAAAATCCTCGTCGAAATCTGTTCGAGCAAGTAGATTATTACCTTCATAAACTCGTTGTAATTTTCGATCAGCAATTTTTTGGTCACGATGATCGAGGTTTCGATCCGCAACCGTAAACTGATGATATTGTTGTTGATCTACATTGGGTGGTGCATAACAATAACAGATTCGTCCTTGAACAAAATCTTTGAGGATATATTTGGCCGCTTTCGAAGTATCTGGAAGACCACGTTGTGTCATGAAACCACGGCTATAGCCATACACTGTAAGTAATTCCAACGGAGAAACGTAAACAGGAATCGAATCCTCGTCTGGGTTATCGTTGGTTTTGTTCAACATAATGCCATACATTGATTCGAATACGGCTGCGGGAACTTTGCTGGTGATAGCTTCGATAGCCATAAACACATCTTTAATCTGATCGATGGGCAAGATACCGTTGACAATCAATTCGGCTTTGTTGGAAACTAGATTCGGAAATACCAATCCCGGACAATCACAGATGGTAAGTTGATCATCAATGATGATTGTTTGAAAATGTTTAGTTTTGCCAGGCGTCGCCGATACGGAAACTTTTTTGACTCGCATCATGGCATTTATGGTGCTTGATTTGCCAACGTTAGGAAAACCAACCATACCAACAGTGAATGGTTGTTTTTCCGTGTGATTCTCCGATTTTAGCAACGAAATGAGTTGACGATAATCCAACGATACAGTTCTATCATCATCATCATTCATTTGCAATCGATCCATCAGAGTCGTAGGTGCATCTGCATCTGCAACTGGTTGTTCTTGTTGCTCGAGTGCAGAAAAAAGCAGACATTTGACGCCGATAGAATCGAAATAATTTAGCCAATGTTGACGTTGTTCTCGATTTAGATAATCGGCTTTGTTCAGCAGAATCAAACAACGTTTTTCGGGATTCACCTCCCGAATATATTTATCAAGGTCGGCCGAATAGAAGAGCAATGGATTACGAGCGTCCAATATCTGAACAAGTATGTCGCTTCGTTCGATTACACGCCAAAGTTGACGCCAAAATTCCAGATTTTTTTCGAACGGTGTAAGTACCACATCGGTCGTTTCCTGCAAATGAGCCAAATGACGACGCCATTTCAAATAATTTTCGTTTTCCAATTCTTTTAATCGTTCGGCCGAATCAATTCCAGCCAATTGTGGACGTCGAGGAATAAGTAATTGATCATTAAATTGCTCACCAGACGAAGATGTTGTTGGCGCCGAACATTCATTGTTGCTACTGTTTACGATGCGTATGTTTGTCGCCTGTTCGGCGGTAAATTTTTTATTAGCCAATCGAGTTTGCGAAAGAAAATCATCCAAAGAAGTGTTTTCCGTAATGCTTTTCTGTCCGACTAATCCATCGTCCTGCGTATGACGCTATCAATCAATCAAGGGTGATCATAGATCAATATAAAATGACTTTTGCCTTCACTATCTCTTACCTCGCTCGATGATTGGTTCGATGTTGATTGATTACGTTGACTTTTGATCAATGATCGTCCCAACGAAATGTTGGCCTGACTTTTAACCATGATGATAATTCAATAATTTGGTCGACAACTCTTACAAAATTGTCGAATTAAAAAACAACAAAACAAGCGTGCCAACATCAGAGGGTGACTAGCAATGCCATCTGTTGATCATAACAGAATCAGAATTTAAATTCAAAACAAAAACTCATCACTTTATTATTATTATTCAATTTCATTTTGTCATATAAGAAAAATGTCATTATTATTCATTCATTGATCCTTTTGTTTTTGTATGGTCAAATTAAATGTGTGTGTGCGTGTGTACAGTGTTTAATTTCAGACTTTGCTGATGAATTGGTTGCACTTATCTTTCATTTCATCTATTGGGCGACATACATTAGAAAAAGGTTGAAATCAAATGAATCAAAGCTTACCTGGACTTGCGCCCAAACATTTACCCCATTCGACCAAAGTAATTTTATGATCAGCATTCGAATCACAACCGTCCAAAAAATCCGATATGCAACTTTCCATCGACAATAATGGTGCGCGTAATGGAAACAATTCGTGTCGTGAAACATATCGATCGTGTGGTTCTTTATCCAGATCACAAAATTTCCAAATGATAGCATCGATCCATTTGTGTGCCATATCCTGTTTGGATTCGGTTACCTCTACTCTCGATAAACTGATAATATTGTCCAGCCAGTCACGCATTCGACGTGGAAAATCTTCCAGAACGTCATCCTGACAGGGTTCAATGTCTTTGCATTCGCCATAGTAATCAATATGCATGTGTTTATGTTCATAGGTGCAGTACTTTGAATCGGTTTGCTCTTCCAAACAATCGCAACGATGTTTCATCAGGTGACAATCCGATTGCCAAGTTTCATTATAATTGGAGCAAACACGACGACGAAGATCATCGTTTTGCGGACAAGCTCTAACCAGAATAGTGGAATATTAAATGTGACAATGGTGATAGGAAAAATGAATACCTGATACAAATACATTCGGCTTCGTTGTTATCATGATCGAACACACATTCCTGCCCGAAACCACATTTGATCGATGCACACGGATCTTCCACCACTTCGGTCACCGATTTGGTCAATTCGCTTTGATCGTTTTTGCATTCGATGCTGGCCACAATCAAAAGCAACAAGGCCCAACATTTGGTCCATTCAACATTATCGAGGTGATACATGATTTATGATTGTTTCACTGCAAGATTTCTTGATTCGATTTGATCGATGCCCGTTCAGGAAATGAATCTTATGAACAAAGCAAATGCTTACACAGCAAAGCACACACACAGCACAGCACACATGATGAATAGTACGATTGGTGAGACACACCCATGCATGTCTAAAAATATAATCACTACAGAGCGTATAATGATGGCGATGATTATCTGCTTAGTTGCCAATATGAATTTAATCTAAACAAAACAATTACCATGATAAAGCCAATGAATGAACGGTTTGTTTACTCAAAACAGAAAGGCTTCAATTCACAACAAACTAGGCCAACACATTTCGTGGATGGAAATTTTTTCCAAAAACATCAAGTGTATTTTATTTATTTATTTAATTTAAGATTGCGGAATGAAAGAAAGAGAAAGAGAGAAAGATAGTCATGATACATGGACAAAGTGAGAATCAAACTGCTTGTGTTCACACGGGACAGATGGTAACATTGATGCCGAGATTACCGTTTTCCGAGAACCTTTGCGCCAGCGTGGTATCGAATACAAGGCAGTCGTTTGTATTGATTGCCGTTTGGACACCATCGTGTATCGATTTGGGTGTCGCTTCCCATACCAAACGACGCTTATGACCAGATAGCTCCAATCGGTAAATGAAATTTTCGGCTTGCATTTCAGAGCCGATAATCTGGACGACCGCATAGAATTGTTGTCGGCCATATTTTTCCTGTTTTTCGAGAACCAACATGAAATGGTGCGAAAAACATGACTGAATCATCACCCAATCGACTGCCCCGCTCAGATTGATGTCGGTGGCCAGAAATACAATGTCCTCGCCTTCCAGTGTCGTGATGCTTTTGTGTTGCGACATTAGATGCGGCATCACCTGATCGATTGGTCCTTGCCATTTACAACTGGTTCCTGAGAAAGAAATCAATCGATTGAAAATTGAACCAAACTTTAACTAGAAGTTCAACTAGAAGCTGCCTACCTGGACATGGACATATGTAGGGTTTGTGGCCACAAACTTCTTCGTGGCCCGGTTTATCTTGGTAAAGAAGCTGATTTTTACAGCCAAGTATCGAGTATTTACATGGAAAAAAGACACTGGAAGCCACTTTTTCCATTTGCAGATTGCGGATATTCGACGTAATCTGAATTCGACACGTCGGACATGTGGTTATCATCTTTCGACAGGCCTGACAAACAAGATGGCCATTCTGACATTGCAGGATCGGTGGCAAAATGTATTCGAAACAAACGGGACATTCGAACAAAGAGGCTAATTCGGAATTGGATTTTTTGCCAAATAGGCTCGAATCCATAGTATCAATTCGAGGATCTTGATTCATTCAACAAACTTTGGTCACACAATACACTGATCATTTCAAGAAAACAACAAGTGAACGAGCATAATTGACATCTCCATACAAACAAACAATGAGCTCAATCGAACATTTGACCATATTATTATCTCAAACATGTCGAAAGATGGCGCTAAAAACGAATATTAAATCCTTTTTTCGAACTTGGAACGTTCATATGAAATCCGGATTGATTTTGTGATGCTGATGAGGATGTGGAGGATTTAGTGTTTGGCATCAGACGATCTTCATCCACGTCCAATTGGTTACGCTGAAATTGTTTGCCACCACTAGGCGCTTTAGGACTTGGTGCTTTACGATGTTGTCCACCTTCGGATTTTGCTGGCCATGTAGGAAACATTGCCGGATCTACGGGTAATGGTGATTCGGTGAAGAATTCATGTCGCAAAGCTTCATCGGCAGTGATACGACGTTCCGGGCAATAGGTGAGAAAACGGTTGATGAGATCGAAACCCGATTTGCCCAATTTGTGTCCGATTCGGTTATGCAGACTGTTGTACGGAAACTCGGCGAATGTAATTTTTTTCACCAATGGCAGTTCCGAATAACCGGGCCATATTTTTTCGTTTGGTGTGCCCAATTCCTTGAACATGATATTGAGCTGATCGATTTCGGATTTACCCTGAAACAATGGCCGCATTGTAACAAATTCACCGAAAATGCAGCCCACCGACCAATTATCGATTGGATAGGAATATTGTGGTGCTTGCAAAAGCAATTCGGGTGCTCGATACCATAATGTGACTACTATCGAAGTATATTCTTTCAATGGAGATCCATATTCGCGTGCCAGACCAAAATCGCCGATCTGTGATTATTAATCGATAGTGATTTGATGAAATGAAATTAGGACATTTTATTGGAAAAATTATGATTACTTACTTTGAGAATTCCCTTGTGCGAAAGCAAGAGATTGGATGTTTTGAGATCACGATGAAGAATCCAATTATCGTGCAGGTGTGCCACAGCTCGTAACAATTGTAACATTAAAGTTTTAACTTCGCCCAATAGAAATGGTTTTTTCATGGTTTCCATCAAACTTTTCAGATCGTGTTCCACAAAATCCATAACCAAATAGATTTTATCCATATTGCTGCCGACAACAATTTCACGCACGGTGACAATGTTTTCATGTTTCACTTTCAGCAGACTGCTAATCTCTCGCAACGAAGTGATGGGAAATCCTTCTTTTTCTTTTTCCATTTTCAGTCGTTTCAAAGCAACAGTCTCGCCAGTTCGTTTATCTTTGGCACGATATACAACACCATAGGTACCTTCTTCCACGCGATTCATACAATGAAACTCTTCAACACTTCTACATCCATGTATGGCCGGATAATATGGTGGTAATTCATCGATATCTTCAATCATTATCGTCGTATTGGCCATCGTTGTTGCGTTGAGGGTTCGATTCTTTCGTCAAATAAACAACAACATGTGAACATTGATGATTTTATTTTCGGTTATACGTAGATGGCAGCATAGTTGCATAGGTGCGAGGTGCGACATAATTATTCAAAGAGAGAGAGAGAGAAAGACACGCCAAAAAGAACCGACAGAAAAACTGACAGGACGGACAGACAGAGGCAATACACCAAATTGGTTGTTTGGTTGCCCATTGACAATTGTTGTTGTTGTTGTTGATCATTGTGGAATTCAATTTTAATTTCGTTTCGCTCGCTGAGAACCATGGTAAGTTGTTGTGGATCATGATGGATGATACCAATTTTTTTTGCCTCCACAAATAGACGGACAAACAATTGGATCATGCATTAGATTTGATGCGTCGTTTACCGCCGCAACAGATCGAACGTAATCTCAGTCATTTACTTGATCTGGTTAGTATTGTTGATGATAGTATTCCATCTTCTTGACTGATTGATTTATTGATTGTCTCGTTAGGTACCGGATTTATGCGAAGAACTTCTGTCGTCAGTCGATCAGCCATTAAAGGTGGCCAGAGATAAACAATCGGGCAAAGAATATCTTCTCTGTGATTACAATCGAGATGGTGATTCGTACAGGTAAGTGATGGCTAATATCGAAGGAATGATGACATTCGGATTATGTTTAGATCTCCGTGGAGCAATCAATACGATCCACCACTTGATGATGGTAATGTACCATCGGAAAAACTACGCCAATTAGAGATGGATGCCAATCATGCGTTCGATCTGTATCGGGAAATGTATTTTGAAGGGGGCGTTTCTTCGGTCTATTTCTGGGACCTCGATCACGGCTTTGCCGGTGTTATTCTCATCAAGAAAGTGGGCGACGGTTCGAAAAAGATCAAAGGCTGTTGGGATTCGATTCATGTGGTCGAAGTGCAAGAAAAATCGGGAGGCCGTAATGCTCATTATAAATTGACTACCACAGTTATGCTTTGGCTTCAGACCAACAAACAAAGTTCGGGTACGATGAACCTGGGCGGTAGTCTTACCCGGCAAATAGAAGGAGACAATGCCGTCACCGATGCCTTTTCGCACATTGCCAACATTGGCAAAATGGTCGAGGTAGGTTTTTTGTCGGGTTGAGCAATCAATTTGATTATCGTTGTTTTGGTCTAGGACATGGAGAACAAAATCCGTTCGACGCTCAATGAAATATATTTTGGCAAAACGAACAACATCCTCAATGGGTTACGGTCGGTCAATTCGTTGAACGAACTCAAAGCTCAGGAAGCGGTCAAAACGGAGCTGGCACAAGCGTTACAGAAACGGCAAAAAGAATGATGTTTGTGTTTACTGAATTTGTCTTCACTTAAAGCCATTTATTTGTTCACAATCGAAACAAATCATTGTTATTATCGCTTTGATCATCCTACCATGTATCCAATCTTGTTTCAAATAAAAAAAGACCGATTTTCAAATCCAAATTGGAATTTTAATTTGATTACGTTCTTTATGAACAAACCAATCGAACGTTGAGCGTTGTTTAGCGTGTGCGCGCGTCTTTCATTGTTTGAATTTTGTTAGAATTTTCAAAACAAACAAAAAAATCAACCTTGATGGAAACAGTGAATGAATTGCGTAAACTTCTTGATATTGATCTTGAATCATTAACAAATGGCGATTGTCGTGTTCATAATCTGAGTGTGATCAATCGAAATTCAGATCGATTAAGTCAGTCATTGGGAACAGCTCTTGTTAGTGGTAAACCGAACGAACCTAAAGCCAAAGTACGATTCAGATTGGACAATGAGAAATTGAGCCAACATCAGAATATTGTCAAAATCGTAAGAGATGAACCGAAACCGAGTCGAATCGAAAAGCGTCCCTTTCTTCGCAAGGGTGACGGACTGAAACGATTCGGTATTCAGAAAACCAATCTGAAACCGGCGAATGTTTTTCAGAACGTCGCTGACAGATCTTCTGTTGAACCGGATAAAATCGAATGTGACAAATCAACAATCGATTATCAAGACAAAGGGACTGATCCGATCGACAGCGACACTCAACTATCAATTGCAACTAGCGATGAGTGGGAGGATTCGTTCATTGCCGAAACAAACCAACAGATTCGAATGCTCGAACATCGAATCGAACGATTATATCGTTTGAAGGCTACTCTTATCGAAATGGATGACAATCAGGATTTGATGACTAAATTGAATTTGGTGGAGAAAAATCTTGAAGATATCAACAACAAATTCCATTCTAATCACAGCCATGATGTAGCCGAACAACATTTCCCAAACGGTGCCTTTCGAACTATTGAACCTGATCAAACGATTGTTGTTAAATTTGCCAAGTAAGTAATGTGATAATGGCTATAATTTGTCTTCAATTTGATTGATTTAATAGCGGTCAAATGGAACGTTTATTACCGAATGGTGATAAACAAATCACATATCCGGATGGTGTGCAAGCCTGGATCAAACAAAGTGATCACAGTGAACAGATTCGATTGGTCGATGGCTCTACATACTGTTGCTACGCGAATGGCGTACAAAAGCGATACTATCCGAATGGTGATGTTGAGATCAGAACCAACACTTATGTGGTATGTGTAATGTTTGAGTGTCTGAACTTTTTGTTTGATGGCCTTTGTTTTTTTTTGTTTGTTTTTGGTTGAAAGAAACGAAAATTCGCCTCTGGAAAAGTAAAGACCGTGTATTCGAATGGTTTACAAGAAATTCTCTACAATGACGGTCGTTTATTGTTTAAAGATGGTCGTGGCCATATCCTGGGTGCAGATTATCTTTGAACAAAAAAAAAACAATCAAACATGCTTACTTAGACTTAATGTATGATGATGACAAGATAAGTTGTATGAACAGGAGAAAAAATGGTACGATTGATAAGCAGCGAATATCATTGATGTGAGATTCGATCATCATTATCATTGATAAACAAAATTATTGACGCCCACTACTATTCCATCACAATAAAGGCCGACTTTGATGGGAAAATGTGCATTTTTAGCCGACATCATCACTGTTGAATGTTGATGTACGAATTGCCAGCCTGTCAATCAAACAATGCAAGAAAAAGTGAACAAACATTCCACCAACGGATCTTCCGGTTTTGTGCCGCTTAGTAGCAAACTGACTGAACGTAGTCAATCCCGGGAGGTGAGCTTTTTTTCCATCGAATTATTCCCACCGAAAACATGGAAAGCTTTGGATAATCTGGTTCCATTGTTGAATAATTTCCGACAATTGGGCTCTCTATTTTCCACCGTCACTTGGCATTCGACAATGAACCAATTGGATAATATGGACGATATACTCAGTATGCAAGTGGCAGAAATTGCCCTCAATTATTGTTGGCTTGACACCATGATCCATTTGACCTGTGTCGATATGACAACCGACAAAATGTTGGCTATTCTAGAACGACTCAAGCAGATTGGCATCACAAACATATTGGCTCTTCGTGGTGATCTGAACGAAAATACCGTTGGAGACTTTCATTACGCATCCGACCTGGTAGGTTTTATTCGTCATCATTATGGTGATTATTTTACCATCGCTGTGGCCGGATATCCGATCGAACACCCCGAATCTATGAACAAACAACAAGATCGAGAAAATCTGAAGAAAAAGGTGGATGCTGGTGCCGATTTCATTATCACGCAGCTGTTCTTCGAAGCAGATGTCTACATTGATTTTGTTGACGAATGTCGTGCCATCGGTATCGAGGTGCCCATTCTGCCCGGAATCATGCCCATACAAAGTTACAATTCTTTGACAAAAATTACACGTTTATCTCAACTGGACATACCGAATCGAATCATCCAAGATTTGGAACCTATTCGCAATAATGACGAAGCTGTTCGTAACTATGGTATTGAATGGACCATTCATCTTTGTCGACAATTGATGCAATCCGGTCGCACTCCAGGGCTTCACTTTTTCACATTGAATCGACAACATGCCACAGCTACCATAGTGAAAGCGTTGGAAATTGGCTACAGTTTTTGCCATAAACCATTGCCCTGGAAACAGCCGGTAAACCATCGCCGTTGTAGCGAGAATGTACGACCCATATTTTGGTCAGGGCGGCCAGAAAGCTATGTACAACGAACCAATACTTGGGATGAATTTCCTAATGGTCGTTGGGGTCGAGTTCATTCGCCTTCATTCGGTTCGTTGAACGATTACCATTTGTTTGCCGCATTGGATTCGATAACGCCGAAAAATCGCAAACGATATGCTGCCATGTGGGGTAAACAATTGCTTGATGAACAAGATGTGTGGCATATATTCGAAGCGTACGTAGCTGGCACTAACAATCGTTTCGGTCATAAAGTTGAATCACTACCCTGGAATGATGAAGGACTGGCACCCGAAACCAATGTGATACGGCATCGTTTGTCTCATCTGAACAGACATGGTATTCTTACCATCAATTCGCAGCCCAATGTCAATGGAATTAGTTCCAGTGATTCGATACATGGCTGGGGATCACCAAACGGCTACGTTTATCAAAAAGCATATGTCGAGTTTTTCATTTCTCAGCATAAAATTGACTGCCTGTTGAAAATTTTGCCACACTATCCACTGGTCAACTATCAAATCACCAACAGCAAGGTGAGTCACTGATATGCTAATATGAAACAATTTTATTTTAATTTTTTCTTTGGTTCGAAACAGGGCGATCCGTTCTATACAAACTGTGATGAAGACGAACCGATAGCAGTGACATGGGGCGTGTTTCCTGGCAAAGAAATCATCCAGCCGACCATCGTGGATGTCGTCAGCTTTAAAGTCTGGAAAGACGAAGCTTTCAGTCTATGGATGAACAAATGGGCTCGTGTCTATCCGGACGAGGATGTTGAATCGCACAGCGTTCTTGGTTCGATCTGTAACACATACTACCTGGTCAATCTGGTCGACAATGATTATCCGAACGAAACATGTTTGTGGTCCATACTGGAACAAGTGATAGTTTCGAACCACTGTACTTCGAGCAGTCATGAGGTTCGACTTTGATATGAATGCATACTTTGGACCATGCATGCCTTTGATTTCATCGTTTGATTGACAGGCCGACTGATTGTTGATTGTTATCAAAAATGTGATTACTGTTATTTCTTAATTGATGATTGGGCAAATAAATTCTTGGTTTGCTTCCTTTTCGATGTTAATTTGTGTCATGTAGATAGGGTCATTGAATTAGGTCAAGCAAATATCTGTCGGATGAGCAAGGTGTTGCCTGGCTTACTGACTGACTGGATACAAAGGATGATGCTGAAACCTAGCAATGGTATAATATCTATTAGGTATGGCAAGCAGTGGAGTGCAAAGTCAATCGAATGCATATCTAATCAATGATAGCATTTGTTTATTCGAACCATTCGATGTGCTCTTGCTAATGCGATTTGCCATCCTGGACACTACCAATACTAAACATTGACGTCGACTTTTATATGCGAATCATTTGGCAATGAGCTCTGCATTAGCAAGCAATTCACCGATTCGAATGAATTCAATGGTCAAATCTTTATTCATCCAAAACATTCAACCGCCAAGATGTCGAAATCGAAAACCATGTTGAGCAAATTGTCGGCAGTGAAAAATTTGCTTGTTTGTTGGTTGACGCCGTTTATTTGGTCACCGTTGTTGATGATGGGCAAGGAAGCCCAGTGTGGTTATGTGGTGGCTGTGATGATCACCTATTGGTTTACCGAAGTTATTCCGATGGCCATCACATCGGTGATACCGGTCGTTTTGTTTCCTTTGTTGCAGATTATATCGACCGACGAAGTGGCCAAATCCTATTTCAATGTAATGTGCATAATGTCTATTCACTGTTCGAGTAGAATCATTTCTTGGTGATCTTTCTGATAGGGCACCGTAATGGTCTTTTTGGGGAGTATGATCGCGGCGTCGGCTGTTTCCAAATCAAACCTTCACGAACGAATAGCCTTGAAAGTGATCATCTTGACTGGAACTTCACCCAGAAGGTAAGTGCTGATGAATCTGAAACGGAATGCTGATTTCCGTCTGATTAAGATTATTCCTTGGATTTATGGCCACCACTGCCTTTCTTTCGATGTGGATAAGCAATATGGCTACAGTGGCCATGATGTTGCCCATTGCAAATGCAGCACTCGACCAATTGACCAGACGTCAATCGGTCTCGGTGATGACAACAGATGCAGGTATGTATTATTGATGAGTATGCTGAATGAATGATGATCCGTTTGGTTGATGTGGCCAGTATTAGTCAATATTGGTGACCGTGTCCGGACCAATTCGATACGAACCCGATCAACGATCAAGACAAGCACGTAGGTGTCTCTGACAACAACCTCGTGTGTCTCGTTCCCTTCACTTACACATTGTTCTCTTTCGTTGGCCAGTTTTTCAGTGTTGCGGAAAAAACAATCAAAACGATTGCGCAAAGGTATCCTGTTGGGAATCTGTTATGCGGCAAATATTGGCGGCACCGGAACATTGACTGGTACGTCCACTAATCTGGTTCTGAATGAATTCCTGAAAGAGTAAGTTTCTGAAAATGGAACAATGTTTACTTTGTTTACCTTGATGGTTTGCTAATCTTTCGTTAGCGATCCGATTTCCTTTTCCGACTGGTTTTTCTTCAATGTTCCCGGATTGGTTTTGTTGGTGATGGTTACATGGTTTTTTCTGACTTGTTACTTTGTTCGCGGCAATGGCAAACGGTAAGTGCTGTTATTTTATTTGTGATATGGTTGTTGCTCATTGCATCCGATAATAAAGTGGTGCCAAATCGAAATTGGAATCCGAACATAACGAAAAGCAAGTGATGGAAGCGTTGCGTCAGCAATACGATCGTCTGGGCCCTATCCGATTCAACGAAATGGCCGTGCTGGCGTTGTTTGGCTTGCTGTTTTCGCTGTGGTTTTTTCGGGCACCGGATTTTATGTACGGCTGGACAACGTTGTTTGGCGATGAAAGCCAGTGAGTAGTAATCAAATTACTGTACAAATTGGTGAATGTGGTTGGAAATTAGTTTTATCAAAGATGCAGTGCCCACCATGTTTGTTGTGTTGCTTTTTTTCATGATACCGGCCGATCCAAGCAATTTGGCCAATTCGCCAATGTTGCTTGACTGGAAAAGCACTCGCGAAAAGGTATCCTGGTCGGTAATGTTGCTGATGGGCGGTGGTTTTGCCATGGCCAAAGGATGCGAACTATCCGGTCTGTCGGTGGTAGTGGGCAATAGTCTACAGGTGTTGCAACAGTTTCCTCCGTTTGTCATTACTTTGATATTGTGTTCGGTGAGTATGACGCTGACCGAGTTGGTGTCGAATGCTGCTGCAATCAATATAATGCTGCCTGTGATTCAACAAATGGTTAGTCGAATGTTGTTGTCCATGTTGATTAATCAATCAATGCCGATTGTAGTCGCAGTCGATGCAGATGGACATGAATCCATTGTCGGTGATGTTGCCGGTGACTGTAAGCTGTTCGTATGCGTTCATGATGCCCTTCTCGTCCGGAACGAATGCCATCATATTCGAAGCGGGCAAAATGAAAAGCAGAGATATGGTAAGTTGTGATTGAGCAATCGGTTCGCTTGAATTGAATTGTCTTGTTCGTTGCACAGTTGATTCCAGGATTCTTTCTCAAAATAATGTGCGTGTTTATATTGTTGGCCATCAACAATGTATGGGGACCGGTCATATTCGAACTGAAAGCAAACGCGTTGAGCAACGTCAATCAAACAACCGCTGCACTTGATTAGATTAAAATTTATTTTATTCAATAAATTTGTGTTATATGCTATAAATCACAATAAATATATCATCATCTCATAAATAATCAATGCTATTTCAAATCATGTTTTGGAAGATAATTAATTAGACATTCACAATCAACAGCCGGAAGACAATGTTAGTGATAGAAAGAGAGAGAGAGATGAGATAGGGGTTAAAATAGAATAGAATAGAATGGTCGGGGTGGGTTAACAATCCATGTTAAGACAGTCAGACAAGGAATGTGTTCATTTCATTTCTGCACTGATGATGCTTTAATACTGGACATTACATGGGCTGTCCCTGCGGTAAAATACGAGAACTTGGTGCCGGTGTGGAGGATGGACTGGTGTCATCGTTGGTCGGGCTGTCGTCATCTTGAGGCGAACCGATGGAATTGTCGTCGCCGGTGCCACTCATCGAGCCACGTTTGTTCGAAATGTAGTTACGGGAGCTGGCCGTCGACCGTCTGCAATGGAATTATTAATTATGGTTAGCAATGAGAGAGTATTGCAGTTGGAAACTCACCTCAGTTTGTTTTTGAGAATTTCAATCTCTTTGCACAACGATTCGTTGGCTTCGATGGTGTCCTCGAGTTCTCGCTGCGCTTTGCGGCGGCTGGTCTTTTCGCGAGAACATTCCTCTTCCAATTCGTCCAGCTGGTTTTTCAACGATTTGGTGCGGGCATTACTTTTTTCCAGTTTGCTGTTCATCTGTTCGGTCAGTCGTTTTTCGTCTTCGATCTGAGCCTGCATGTCTTTGATGCGTTTTTCCATTTTGCGAATCATTTTGTTGGCACCTTGTTTTTCCTTGGTCTCGTTGTCCAGTTGCTCTTCCAGTTGGATGATTTTGTTTTCCATCTGACTGATCAGTTGTTTGTTCTTGGTTCGTTGCGTCGATTCGAGTTCTTGAAGTTTGTTGCGAAGCTCTTTGTTTAGTCGTTCGGCGGCAGTACGAGCCGTTTCGTTTTTCTGGCTAAGCGAACGTTCGTTGCTCAGTTCGATGTTCATCTGTTCCACTTGGGTTTGCATCTTTTTGATGCGGTCGACAAGTACTTCGGCGTTGCTTTGCTCTTCCTCGAGCCGATCCTGCAGTTCGCTGATCTGCGCTTCGAATCGTTTACGTTCGTCCTGGATCTGGCTTCGAAGCGGTGCCAGATTGTTGATTTCATCCAGATATTCGTCACGTTCACTTTCGAAAGCACGACGCAACCGTTCCGAAGCGGCCAGATCTTCTTGGGCCTGAATCAATTCGGCTTCGGACACTTTGAACCGTTTTTCGTATTCCTTGTTCTGGGCGCTCAATTCTTCGGCCACGGCTTTGTATTCCTCGCTTTCGCGTTGATTATCTTTGGACTGAGCTTGCAGACGTTTGTACTGTTTGATTGCATCTTCTTTCATTTTGTTGCCAATCTCCAGTTGTTGTTCGAGATCATGCAATTCGCTTTCGAGCTTTTTGCGAGCCATTGTGGCGGCCGATTTTTGTTTGCGTTCTTCTTCCAATTCGGTCTCCAGATCGCGAATCTTTTTGATGAGACCGCGTCGTTTTTCCTCTGCCTGTTCCTCTTTGTCTTTCAGTTCACGTTCGAATTGCGATTTCATGGCCTGTGCATTGACTTCGCTACGAAGTTTGGAATCTTCCAGAACCATCAGTTCATCTTCCAGCTCTTCGATATGAGCTTTTTGTTCGGCAACCACATTCTCCAGACTACGTTTGGCTTTTTCCAGTTCATGGAAATTTTTATAGGTAGACGATTGATTGTTGATCAATTCGTCCAATTCGGTCTGCAGTAGCTTTTTGGCTCGTTCATTTTCCACATAGAGATTGTCGCGATCTTCCAGTTCTCGTTGCAGGGAGAGGATTTTCGTTTCCTTTTCACGCGATTCACGTTCCGCCTGATCACGTTCGTTGGCGATTTTGGCCGATAATTCCTTTTCCTCTTGGATCATGGCATCGAATTTTTTCTGTTTCTTTTCCAACTCGGAAACTTTGGATCGTTGATTTTCGAGCTCAATATTCAGATCATCAACTTCGGACTGGAGCTTTTTCTTGGATTTTTCCAATTTGTCAATAGTGGCCACAGCTTCTTTCAATTGTTGGCCGACAATTTCGAATTCTTTGACGGCTTTTTTACGATTCTCTTCGGACAGCACCAACAATTCGGCATCCTCTTCGCTTTTTTTCTTGGCTTCCACGAATGCAGCGTTAATCTGATTGAGCCGGGCTTCCAAGGATTTTTTCAACTTTTCCTCTTCTTCGATTTGTTCGCGAATAGCGTCACGCTCGCTCTCCACTTGTCGTAGTCTGGAATTGAGCGATAATTTTTGTTTCGTTTCTTCTTGCAACAATTCCTGAAGTTCGGCCAACTGTACATTCAATGTGTTGCTGTTTTTGTTTGCCTGACTGGCACGACGATCAGCTTCTTCTAGCTGCGATAATGCCGATTCCAGTTCCTGTTGCATTTTGGCCCCTTTTTCCACCAATTCGGCCTTTTTCGTTTCGATCTCATTCAAACGGCTAGTCAATTCGGACACTTGCGACTCCACCTGTTTGCGACGACGTTCACTGTCCTGTTTGGCCTGGTTGATGTTGGCAATTTCCTGCGTCATTTCTGCGTTTTCGGCTTCCAGATTCAATTTGGTTTTTTCGAGCGTGGTTTTTGTCTTACGGAGATTATCGATACTTTCGTTCAATTCTTCGATAGTTTTGCCGTATTTTTGGCGAAGATCCTGGATCTGGCTTTCGTGTTGTTGTGATTCTTCTTCCAGACTGCGTCGTAATCGATCAAGCTCCTGTTCGCGTTTCTGTGTCAGATCTTGTTGAGCGGCGGTGACATCCAACGAATCCATTAACTCGTTTTTGAGCGCTTCCAGCTCTTCGTTCAGGTCGCGCTTCTGTTTTTCTGCTTTGGCACGCGCCTGTCGTTCTGTTTCGAGATCCTCTTGGATTTCGGCCAATTGTGATTCCAATTCTCGCAGCTGTTTCTGTATTTGGCTACGCGATGCCGATTCTTCATCACAACGCGACAATGCCTGACCTAGATCGGCTTCTTTTTTGCTGATCAATGCCTGTACATCTTCCAATTGGCCATTCTTTTCGCTGAGCTGTTCTTTTGTATCGCTTAATTCGTTTTCGAGACGGCGTCGGACACGTTCCAATTCGTATTTTTGCTAAACAGAAACAGTTAAACATGAATGGCATCGAGCCAGAACAGACAGATAGACTTACCTCTTGTTCTTTTTTAAGTTTGTCTTCCAGTTCGGTGATTGAACTTTCATATTTTACTTTCAGTTTGGCAAGATGTTTGGATTTTTCTTCTTCTTCGCCAACCGTTTTCATCAATTCGGCCAGCCGGTCATCTAGTAATTTTTTCTCTTTGGCCAATTTGCCGTGTGTATCCTCGGAGACGGATGCTTCTTCCTGCAGCTTTTTCACCTTGGTTTCGAGTGCCAGCTTTTCGATTTGCAATTTTTGCCTGGCCGATTCTTCTTCTTCCAGCTGTTCTTCCAGATCCTGGATATGTGATTGCAGTTTCTTTTTTTCATTGTTCAAAACCTGAAATTGATCGACTTCTTCGTCGATACGTGTTTCCAATTCGATGATCAATTCTTCCAGTTCTTGTTTGCGAACAGTCAAACGCACACGAGCTTCTTCGGCTTCGTTGCAGAGCTCGGTTTCAGCCTGAAGAGCGGCCGATAGATCATTCTTTTCGGTCACTAGTTGTTGATATTTTTTATCCAAATCGACCAATTCCTGTTGCGCTCTGTTCAGCTTATCCTTCACCTGACGTATTTCATCCTCCTTTTCCAATAACTTGTCTTCATGTTTAGTCACTTCGAGCAATGGTTTCACTTTGGTGTACAAACGCCACCAAGACCAATTGCGAAGTTTAAGATATGCAGCACAGTTGCGTTGAATGACACGAATAGCATTCAGTTGTTGCAATCGTTTATGATAATTACGACGGGCTAGCAGACCACGACACCATGCCTGAAAATTGACAACCAAGTCGGATATTTTCATATCACGTTCTTCTTCAAGTTGAGCTAGCACACCGGCACGAAAGAATATCTTCGATTGACCAATTCGATAAAGATTGGGATCCAAATCCAGAGCGGCAATCATTTTTTCGCATGCAAGTTTGCCATCCATGAACCCTTTGGGAATAGCATTGGGTGTAAGCAATTCATATCGTTGTTTGAATTCTTGGAATTGAATTCGATTCGGAAAACCTTGTCGACAGATTCGAATGCCTTCCAAAACACCATTGCAACGAAGCTGATCCAGTACAAGTGGGGCATCAATTTTGCCGGCTTTCTTTTCATGATTCGGAATAATACACCGGACGAAATTGGGATTGGTATTGCGTAAGGTGGTCATCAATTTGGTCAATTGATCTTTGTAGAGTTGCGATACTGTTCGAAACATTCCTTTGCGAGTACGGGCGCCGAATTGCGTATCACCACTTAATGTGGCCACACCGATGCCAACAATTTCGGCATCTTTCCATATTTGAATGACAAACGGATCGGATGATTGTTGCAACAATTGAACCACGTTTTCATTCAATGGATCCATATTTTTCATCAACCACTGAGAAGCTAGATAGTCCACCTATCAAGTCAAGTATGAGTAATGAGTCATTTCGTAAACATGACAAGTAACACAAACCTTTCCGGCGTAATGTTTGATGCTAAAATCAGCGTTGGCACGGAAATCCGTCTGAACAAATTTGGGATGGCTATTGTGTGAGGTAATGAGTTTGTCGACAAAAGTTTTGTCGGTCGCCTTGGGAAACCAACATTCTTCGTCCAACAATGCCAATATGCCCATTGGCTTTTCGATCAGATCGATGGTAGGTTGAAGGTCGAGACCGAAATCAATGAATTTCCATTCGATGCCTTCGCGTTGATATTCTTCTTGTTCGAGAACAAACATGGTGTGGTTGAAAAGTTGTTGCAATTTTTCGTTAGTATAGTTGATGCAGAGTTGTTCGAAAGAATTAAGCTCAAAAATTTCGAAACCGGCAATGTCGAGGATACCGATGAAGGAAGCGCCTTGACGTTTGGTTCGATCCAACGAGCGATTGATTCGGTGGACAAGCCATTTGAACATTCGTTCGTAACATGCTTTGGCAATGGCTTCCACCGATGATTCCACTTGTTCCTTGGTCTGTGCCTTAGTCACATAATCACGACCAACTTTGAGTCGGGGACGTAAAAATGCTTTGATCATTTCGGAAACATTGAGCCCAAGTAGATGGCTAACTTTTTGTGCGACTGTATTATCGGGCAATGTGGCCTGATCGGAATTTCGTTCCTGTTTGAATTTCATATTGCCGAACAACATGACGGCCGATACGACACGGAAAATGGCTGTTTTTGGGTGACCATATTAGTAATCATTAATGAGAAGCAATCATCAAATACTAACCACTTAATTCTTCGGTATTCAGACCCATGATCTGCATAGCCTGTACGGTATTTTTGAATTCGATTGCTTCGTCGACACCGGGCACCGGTACAGCTCCATGCGTAAGGAATGCATAGTTTTTAACGTCTTCCAGTAGAAATTCTTCTGCAGAACAAAGCAAAAATAAATTCTGACAACATTCAAGTTAGTCAAACTTACGTCTTTGTTCGGGTAACGTCCCATTAAGCAATTGATAAAATATATGAAAACTACGTTCATCAACCGCTTGACGTATGGTTCGTGACTTTTCCAACAGATCTGTCAACAATCAAGATAAGTTTGTTTGTCTTTCTGAAAAGATCTACAAGTATACGTACAGGTTTCGATGTTGGCACCGGCTATGAATCCGGATGCGTCAAAATTGATGCGTATAAATTTACCCTGTGCCAAATGAGTATAGTCAAGTGATGAAGTAAAGTATATTCAGATTAAACTTACGAATCGAGATGAATTATCATTTTTGACTGTTTTAGCATTACCGAATGCTTCCAGAATTGGATTGGCCTGTAAAAGTTGTTGTTCAAGTTCTCCGGAATGCAATGATACGGATCCACTACGGGGTTTTGATGATGCTACATAGGCCAGATATTGTATTACTTTTTTCGTGTTTTCAGTTTTGCCTGCACCACTTTCACCGGTGCACAGAATTGATTGATCTTCGCGATCTGAGGAAAGCAATGCAAAATGATAATCAATCAAGATGAGGATGAGGTTATCATACCTTGTAACATGCTACGGTAGGCACCATCGGTAACAGCAAATATATGCGGCGGAACTTCATGACGTTTTTTGCCTTTGTAATGTTCAATAATTTTATCCGTGTAGATTGGCAGCTTTTTATATGGATTGACCACCACACAAAACAGTCCGGAATATGTCTGGAGAAAGAGCAAAAAGGAAACATTACTATCAATCAGTCGATGAGCGAGTGTGATCGTTTGGTGAAAGAGTGAACGAAATCAAACCAGCGCCCATCAACAACCAAGCGATTGCAGCATAGGTTGTTGTTGTTTTGTTTTGTTTTGATTTGGTTGATTGACAAAAACAATCAACAAAAAAGGGAAATTCGAGCGCTGTTTGGCGAATGTGATGAACTTACGTAAATGAGGCTGGAATAATATCGGTCTTTGAGGTTATGCAAAACGGACGCTTCGTTCAAGCAGGTCAATTCGGCCATATCCTCGACTTTATTGAAACGAGGGGGATTCATTTTTTGAACGTCGTCTTTGTTGACGATGCATTTTTTATTGGATTCCACTATTTCCACTTCATATTCATCGGCACGTTCCAATTTGATGCTGGCGGCAACGAAGCCCAGTGTTTCATGCGGAACCCATACTAATCGTTTGGCAGACCACTCGGCTGTTTTGGTGGGATCCGAAACCACCGTACGATCGACGGCCAAGTATTTAAAATCCGATTCCATTGGTTGGTTATTGTTGACGTTATTGTTATTATTGTTGATTGGATTATTTTGGGAAAGCGTTTCGGTACGAGCAGGTGACATGATGATCATCGGTGTTTGTGACAGTACGGCGCGCAACCCAAACGAATCGAATGACAATTACGAATGTCACTTCGATTGCTGTGATGGTGATGATGATTGGCGAATGTTTGTGAAAAAATCAATGATTTTGAGCAGGATATCGGTTTGATTGATAACAAGCATACAAAATTATTTGGGTGAAATATCTGATGGTCGGTTGCAAAGATTGATCGAATTGAAATGGGCAAACAAACACAAATCAAACAAATCAAACGAATCAAACACAAAAACACAAAAACACGCACGCAGCAATTGCTGATGAGAGAAAGAGAGAGGGATGATTATAATGATGACAACACAAATCTCAGACATACATACAGAGAGAGAGAAGCAAACAAGCAAGATGAAAGGTTTTTTGGCCAACTGGTGGCTGCTCGCAAAACATAAGCCAAAATACAGCTACCACACAAGTGTGTGGATCCTTTGTCTGAGAATGAATCCAAGCAACAACAAACTCAAGTTTGGCGAGCCCCTCCTAAAACATTGCCCGGTGGCCAAGTAAGTGTGTCGTTCACAAAGGTTGTTTGTCAAAGAAATTGAAATTTAATTAATATTTGTTAGATTGGTTTAGTTTACATTTTATATTCATCCAATTGGTGTGGAGAAAGGGTTCGCTGGGGCTGGCTATATATTATCATTATTAATTATGTCCTTTGCCAATGGCCAGACTAGTAGTGTAGCATATTTATGGATCACTTTTATTGTGTCAACGGAAGAAACAAATGATAATATTGATCGTTTGTATGTGTGTGTGTGTGTCTGTGTGTGTGTGTGTGTGGTGTGGTGTGCGAAAGAGCAGTACGACTGGGTGGTAACAACTACAGGTATAAAGTGTGTAACATTTCAATAGAATTAGAGGTGTTTTTTGCAGACCAAGAATTATGATACAAGAACAATCGATGCGCCCAAACAAAGCTGCGAAATTGCGAAATGGTGATGCGATTATACAGACAAAGAGATGAGCGAATTGTAATTTTCCAGGTTACGTTTCAAAATATCGACACAAGGGCCTAGTAGTCGTTCGAAACAATCGCGATCCAATTTCAAACATTTTAAAGGTCCTTGCGCTTTGACTGTGGCAGCACGGGGTCGATTGAAAATGAGTGCAATTTCGCCAAAATAGTCCGATCGTCCTAATCGACCTACTTCCTCTTCGGGTGCATCGGGTGATCGACGCTGCAGAACAACGGCCGTTCCTTCTTCAATAATGTAGAATTCATCACCAGGCTCACCTTGTTTGGTGATAATGTCACCATCGGCGAATTCAACGGGCGTCAATGCGTCGGCCACTGTCAATCTTTCATAATAATCCAGACTCTCTGCAATCAAATCAATCAAATTGATCAAAAACATTCACTCATTCATCATTCACTTACCAAGAATCTTGACTTTCGATAGAAATTCTTCATACATTTTACGTTTTTTGATAAACTGTCCCATTAGAATGCGGCGATATGTGTCTCGATCGATGGCCCAGAGTTTGACATTAGTTTTGGCCTGAATAGTGGCAGCACGCGGTGTTCCATAGATCAAGGCCAATTCACCAAAACTGCCACCTTCCGACACTGCGGATACCAGCTGATCGTTGACATACACCTAGGTGACATATTAATAAAGTGAAGTTAAACAATTCATCATTCAATGCTTACTTCCACAGTTCCTTCATCGATTATGTAAAAATTGTCGCCTTCATCGCCTTGTCGCATGATAAATTCGCCTGCTTTATGATGCACCGGAAACATGGCATTAAAGACATCGGTTCGTTGACTGTCATCCAGATGTTGGAAAAGAACATTCTTTTCCACTGTTTTCGATAACGAAGCCATAGTTTTGTCATCTTTTGGAACGACCTGTGTTTATTTATGGTCAAAAGAATGATTTCTGGCAATGCATGATTGATTCATTACCTTTTTCACATAATTGGTGGCATCTTCCTCGCTGTAGGTTTCGGCCGAAACACCACCACGGCGTGTTCGAGTTGTTATTGTGGGCAATGGAGATAGATCTTCGTCACGTTCAGTGTCCGGTGACATGGGTGCCTTTTGGTGATGTTGCGAATTTAATTGATTTTCCTAGAAATGATCATGGTTTTTCGGGAAAAGAGAACGAAAAAAACCAAAATAGAAATGAAGGCTATTGAGAAACGAACGAGAGCCAATATTCAAACAAAGTGACTGTCTAGTACCATAAAACTATGGTAATAACCATGGCAATACCACAAGTCATAAACTTACTCGTTCCAATGAAGCAAAATATTCTTTCAAAAATGTGATCGGATTTTCAGGTCGACTGACACAAAGTTGAACAATACAATCTTTGAGTATTTGTTGAATGTTGTGTCGTTGTACATAGGCTTCACATTCACGTAACGATTGTTGTTCATCACCATCACTGGTATTGGCCGTGGCGGACGAAGCATTGTTGTTGGTGGTGGCCATTGTGGTTCTTGTTCAACCAATCCAACATGTAAATAACACAACCAAAATATTCACCTAATATTCAAACGGGGTTTCAGAAAGTAAATCACTAATTACAGGCTCAATTCATTTGTCGATTATCATGAATGAATTATCATCATTATTATTCAAAACAAAACTTATTTCAGTAAACACGAAAATCGAGCAAAAGTCGAACAGAGGTCCTTTATGTTGTCGTTTTGGTCGTCTTCGCATCCAGATGTCTATGTTGTGATGTGAGTGAGCACCACATACGTAAACAACATTCACTAATGAAACTCATTCAAATAGGCATCCCATTTGCCACTACCTTTCCAGCACATTTGCGTCATCAGAATGGATATGCGCGCCCATGTTTGAGAATTGAGGTTGGTGCATCATATATGATATATGAATGATAATGATGGTTAAATGATAAAATCCCTTCACACCACATTCCTCCACATTCACCATATACTATAGTGGTGGTGGTGATCCGTTTACCGTGCTGCCATGGTCACCATGGCAGCGACGCCGTTGTTAGCAGTGCAGTTAGCATATTTGGCCTTGATAATGTGTTTGAAGAATTTGTTCACTTGCAACTGATGCGTTAGTCGATCCAATTTGCATTGATCGATTCAGTGGAATCGCCAACTGTATAGTGGTGGTATCCAAATCACAAACCTGTTGCATTAATTGAATATTGATTAGTGATTAGCCAAGTTTGACCAACATTGGCGAGATTAACGAGATTTGATTAGAAAGAAAGGGGATTTTTATTCAATCAAACAATGTTTGTTTAGTATGAAGAAAATGCGTTAAGCTTGCAAACTAATGTGCATACGAGCGCAGGCCAATTTGCCACCGTGTTCATCTTCTAATCGCACTGTAGCGGTAACGTTTACCTGTTGTGTGCGAATAAATCACAATTAAAGTGGTTGCGGTTGCTATGTTGAAGGAGTTATCACTTACCAATGGAACGTCATCGCCCAAACTGAAATCCAGATTATAATTATATGATTGGCCTTTGGTAAGCGGACATGAAAGACCATGTCCTTGGCAAGCATCAGTACCGTCGATGCCAGGCCAGCCGACTTCCAAACCGGCCAGATTGCAAATAAAACGTGTTTTAATCGTTTTGCCAGTGTTTTCGTTGGCCACAAAACCGAGTCGCAATTGATTTTTGTTATGTCGGTGAAGGATGCAGGATTTTTGGTGAACATTACATCCACTTAGATATAGCGATTTGATTTCATTATGGCCACAATCTTTATACTGGACATTGGTTTCGTCATTAGCCTGCACTGCCACCATCATGATCAAACAGAACAAAGCTAGACAAGCGGTGTGTTGATTCATTTTCAAAAAGCAAAACATCTTTATGGAATTAGTCAAAATGAACGATTGATTTGATTTGCCACCATTTATATTAAATGCGGTGTGGTGTACCAGGATGCATTGATTGCCACTTGATCTGGTTTTAGTCTGTACATTTTAATTAATAATTGATTTAATGATGATAAGGTATTTTGTGTACCCGGTTGATTGGAAAATGCAAATGAACACAAATGAAATGAATAAACATTGTTATAATTGAATTTAATAACAATCAGCATTTCTGCTCTATTTAAACGGATCTATGGGCTTTCCAATGGTAATTAATAATTTGTTAGTTGAATTGTATAGTGAATAGTGTGTATTGATTGTTACCCAATTGACTATCGATATTATTGATATAATTGAAAATGTGGCATATTTGCATGATGATGATGTGCATGATGCTCATCACTATTTGGTTGATGGTCGATTATATTGAATGTGATTCAGGGTTGGAAAAGAAAATCAGAATGCAACAGAGGATGTTGGCAAAAAGTCTGGAAGCAACAAGAGATATTGAGAAAAGTATTCTTGGCGTAGCTGCAACTGGCACGGCTGGTTGTACCTTTTATTCAGCAATGTATATGGGAAACAGTCCATATAAATATCCTGTCATGGCTACCGGTGGGCTGAGCACTCTGGCTTTGGGCAGTTGGTTCATGGCAGATTGATTATTGACATGGTTTGTAATCAATCATCATCATCATTCAATATTAGATCAATAAACATGACATTTTTATCAAACATTTCCTACACTAAACTTATTGCCTTTCAAATAGATGCTTGTTTAGGATTTGTGGCAGTTGATAGGTTTGCTGCATCAATCTTGAAAATGATGGCGAAAGTAAAAAGCATTAATAGTGTTTGATTGAATTGTTGTCAGCCTTGGTTGATTGTTTTTTGCCAGTTTGTGCAATGTTGTGGTTATCTTTTTGTATAATGTTGCTTACTGCTAAATGATGTTAGGATACGCTTATCGTTGTGTTGTGCTAACAAGTATTAAATGAGTATTAAAACAGTATTTGATTGTGCAACCCAAGCATATGATTGTTGAGTTATCATTGAGACGCACTACAAAAGAGCATATTATATTGAAATAATAAAGCGTGATGCCAGGCACCGATTGGATACCGGTTGTGTCACAGGTTAAATCTTTGGTTCAGATAGTCACCGGTGATGTGGAAGGTGCCCGTGAAACTCAAGAAAATTTCTCTCGTGAATGTCCTATTGTATCGCAAGTTAGATCGGTTGTCGAATTGGCGGCAGGCGATAAAGAAGCCGCATTGGACACTCAACTTCGATGTCTTGGTACCGTAAACAATGTGGTCGATGGCCTACCAGTGGTTGGCCATGTCAAAGGTTGGTGGTTTGACTTTTGTGAAGGATAATGATAAATTTTCCTCATGAAAATGGTGTCAGGTGTCATACATCATATTGCAGGAGATCATAAAGGTGGAAATCGAGCACTCAAATCGGCAACAAGAACAACGGTAGTAATGGGAACAGGAGCGGTAGCTGCCGCAGCCAGTGGAGGTATTGCAGCCATTCCTGCCGGTATTGCTGCAGGTGCAGTGTTCGATTCGACCGATACTATCATCCATGAAAAACCAAAAGGAATCATCGCTGCAATGGACAAAATGGCTACTGAACCGAATGGGGGAAATGTTTTCGATGCAGCAATGAGCATTGTGGGGGATGGCTTAACAGGATACAGTGGAGGAAGAATAGGGACCAAGATCAGTAACAATTTGAAATCGAACAATTTCAAGGCTAGCGTTGGCGATAATTTGAAACTAAAACAAATGGAAGCTGAACTGGCAACCAAATATGAACTATTCGAAAGTAACAATCATCCTGGTGGTAGCATGAAAAACGGCCCACTTCTTGAATTGGGTGAGGAGTGCAAGACTTTGTATGCAGAGATTGACAAAATGAAACATGGCACACCTGCGCCTGCATTTGATCCAAAACAAGCACCAAGCACCGAGCCTTTCATAGTAGGGCAGGTACAGAGCACATCATATGGATGGTAAGTAGATTGGTGCAATTTCTATCATCTATTCATTGATTGATTGATTGATTCAGCATTACTGACAATGGAGCTTATTTGGCCGATCAATATGAAGGAGAACAATGTAAAGGTGATACGGATGAAAAATATGCTAAAGCCAAAAATTACGCCAACCAACAATCATCGAATAAAACATTCGATAAGAATTATTCCACCTATCAGTACATTACGCCAGAGCAATTGCAGAGAAATATCCGAGATCATAATGGTGACCACAATCGAGATCCACAACGTAATCTGAAGAGAACATGTCAACTTATCGTTGGTCTTCGTTATCTATATCTAGCCATGCCAAGTCAATTCAATTACACAGTGAGTGTCTCACCCATTTGACCAAGCACGATTTCAATCATACTTTTCTATACATAGGGTGCAGTTTTGATGAATAATTTCCATCAGGGTCTTTTGCATTCGTTTGTTCGTCATTTCGATCAATGGTCCCGTTTGATTGACATGAATGATATTATCAAAACATTGGAACCCATTAGGCAACGACTTAATGGAATCAGATGGGCTAGAGACAGTAGCCAAGCTAGGTCACAGGTTGAACAGCTGCCACGAGATCTTCGATCACTTCCAAACCAAATTTTGTCAGGTAAGCAGATATTGTACTTATGGCATAGTGATGATGATCTCTATTCGCCAATCAATCGATTGCCAACAGATATTGAGTTGGCTTTGTTGCAAGTACAGGAAAAAATGCTACAATTCTTAAGTCGTTACATTTCCTATGGTCGCTATTTGGGAGAAGCAATCAACAACAATGGCCAAATGCAGGTATTGTTCGAATTTGGCAATGGACAAGTGATGGCCCTTGCCGTCAGTCAGCAACTTTACCATCCAACTTTTGCGTGGGACAAAAGACCTGTTCGTGGCGTAATCACCATTTTTTTCATGACAAAACAGCAATACCTTGCACGAAAAACAATGGAATTGTTCTGATGCCAAACAAAATGAATAATGTCACTCACATGTCACTAACTATTTAAGTGGTTTGAATTAGATTTGAATTTATAATTGATAACAATAGCAATGTTAATAAATATCAGTCGGTGGTTTGCCCAAGCAAAGCACCATTTGTTTAGAATTTAGTTCAAGTTGTTTGTTCTGCTAAAATCCAATTGATAATGATGATGGGGCTTATTGGGATGGTGATGACCATTTGGGTGATGGTGAACAATATTGAATGTTATTCGAAAATTGATGGCAAACATCCACCAATATACATCGAACAGATCGAACAAGGAGAGGCCATCGAACAAGGTGTTGTTGGTGTAGCTACCATTTTAGCCGTTACTTGCACAACTACCACGGGAATTTTTATGGGAGACAGTCCTCTCAGAAGATATATCTTGGGTGTCGGAACTCTCTCCACTTTGTGTCTTGGCAGCTGGTTTGCTGCATCATTTATGAAACCGAATCGCTAAGCTTCAAATATCTTTTCAATGATGATAATGATGACTAAAAATTGATTAAAAACTTCAACTTTCATTTCAAATAGAACTGCACTAGTTTTTTCGCTAGCCAACAATGAACATTGTTGCCATTTAAATCGAATTTGAAAAAGAATTTCTTGAACAATTCAACATTCGATTGAAAAAGTTGATCTTGTTGGATTTGAGTTGAATTTTGAAATCAATTGTTTTTCGTTTAGCCAATCGATAGAATAATGATGATGCGGAAATCATGGCATATTTGCATCATGATGGTGATGATGATGACCATTTGGTTGATGGCCGATACTATGGAATGCTATGCAAAGGTGGAATTTGATAAAATCAACAAACAACAACGAGGTGAAATGCTCGCTAAAAAGATCCAAGCAGCAAGGATAATAGAGAAGACTATTCTCGGTATGGCTACAGTTGGAGCGGCCAGTTGCGCCATTTTTTCAGGATTTTATATGCAAGAAGGTGGAGTGCGAACTTCAATCATGGGCGTCGGTGCTATGGGTACTGTGGCTTTTGGGAGCTGGTTAGCTGTAGAGTGTGTCTGAATCTCTCTTCAAGTGATTGTTGCCAATATTAAATAGAGAATGTCTTTTCAATGATGATGATTCAATTGATTTGATGAAATAATAAAATCATACATTTTTCCATATTCAATGTTGTTCGTTTCGATCCAATTCAGTCGAATGCTATCATCTGCTGCTAATGATGCTGATATTTTTGTAAAAATTAATATCGACTACAATAGTAAACATAATGAAAATTGTTTTAAATTTAATTTTCACTTTAAATAATTGACAACAATACTGAGGAATGGAATTAAGAATGGACAACACGGGCAATTGTTTGCAGGGAAGCAAACGGCAATTTGTTTTTTCCTTGTTTTCCAGTCGGTCAATTGTGCATGGCGTGTGATTTGAAAATGATGTCATTACCACCATCAAAGTGGACATTTATTCTGGGCATTTCAATCATGGCGATGATAATCATGATGCAAACAATGACAACCAATGCAACCAATGCAACAGCAATTGATGTAAGTTTTCAATTTTGTTTAATCAATTTGCTAACTTTTTCGCAACAAAACAAAAGAAAATCTGTGAAAGTTTACAGAAAAATGATACTGACAATCCGAATATATTGCTGATTGGAAGAACATCGAGCGGACGAATATTGTTGATAACAAAGGATTTCTATGTATATGATGTATCGATTGGTTCGCCAAGTATTAATCAAGTAAATCTTCCAATGCCAATATCAATGGAGAAAAAATATCCAAAATTCTATAGTGATAAACGATTTGTAGCAGTGAAGGATAATATATTCAATGCATGGATCGTAAACGATAAAAGTGGCGATTGGATTTGCATTAATACTCGAAACGATACTGGCAAATTGGGTGTCAATTACAATATCGATGACTCTCAAGTGATTGATGGATGGAGATATTTTGACCAACCAAAGCAAGTATACATATCAACGGTAGCACCATGTAAATTCTATTGCATAAGGCACAGTACTTTGGATAAGGGACTTTTGATTCAAAAATATGGTTGCTTGGCTAGTGGTGGTGTTCGAGATCATAAAGCTGGCCTAGGTCCCACCGATGATCAATTCGCCAACATTTGTTATTCCGATCAAAGCAAAACCAAAATTTTAATTGAAACCAGTCCAAACTGCAGTTCGAAATATCCAGTCAAATGGCCGGTGCTCAATGGATTTGTTAGCAATGGGCAATTCTATTTATTCTGTGGATCATTCATCTATACATTTGATGAAGGAGCATATAATCATCAAGGATTTGGATACCCAGTCACTAATAATAGTTATAAATCATTCTTCAATTGTAAAAATATGGGTCCATTTGATCAAGGAATTTCCACTGCATGTAAGTTGATTATTTCTTTTCAGTTTCGCTCCAAATCAATCAATTGTATCTTTTTACTTGTCATTTTGGCTAGATGTGCAGTGGATTATTATGCCAAGTGTAGTGTTAATAGTGGTATTATCCATAATGATTTGGTTTATAGTGATCATTTGTCGTCGTTGTCGACAACCAAGTCGTCGATCGAGAAGGAGTTCAACATATAGTGCATTCAAATCCAGTTCACGTAAAAGTGGTTCGAAAAGTAAAAGGAAGTCTCGCAGTCGCAGTCATGGCCATCGATCGCCACGATCGCCCGCACGTAGTAAACGTCATAGTAATAGCAGCCCTAAACCGAATCGATCGAAACGTTTATCGGTACGAATACGAAGCCCCGGTAATCGTGGTCATCATCGTTGACCGTGTTGACGTTTTCATTTTATATCCAAATCCCATTCAATAAAATATACAAAACTAATTATTTGGTTAAGTGTATTGGGAATGATGGGGTCCGTTTGATGATTGCCTCATCAAACAAACCTTTCTTTTGATGATCCTGTTGTTTGAAATTTGCATGTCGTTTATGAACAACGTCAAAAAGCTCAGCGTTGAAAAGAGCATGTTGAAAAGGAAAGTTGTCAATTGTCAACTTGACTTTGCAGTGTGAGCACGTTGTCAGACTCATGATGAAATGAAACTTGTTGTTTTTGTTAAACATCAAATGAAGAATTCTTTTTTGTGTGATTATTCTGTTGCGAATTAATTGTGACACGATTTATTTAGATGTTTATTGATTAGAAGTTTTTTGATGAGTTTTCCCGAAAAAAGTTTTTGTGAATTTTTCTTTTGATGTTTATCATTTCATCATCGATTCACTTTCATTTTGTTTTGAGTGAAATTTTCTAAAAAATGAAAAATCATTCCCCAATAAATAAACACGATGAAATTGATTCTTTACAAATTCCACTGATTAATTGTGACCCGAATTAATGTTAATTGAAAATTTTCAATAAGTTTTCCAAAAAAAAGTTTTTTTTCTAAATTTTCCTTTTTGTGTTCAGCACGCGCATTTCATCATCGACTCAT
>ERZ500997.32-NODE-32-length-61474-cov-10.912861_pt1 | contig 61474 bp, 59 predicted proteins | sample MGYA00248826_ERZ500997 | MGnify/ENA primary metagenome ERZ500997 (study PRJEB25958, sample SAMN03398524) | human skin metagenome | study: EMG produced TPA metagenomics assembly of the Human Skin Microbiome Metagenome (human skin metagenome) data set.
GGTTTTCTTTTTGAAATATGTTGTTTTTAATATTTTCTTGAAACTAAATTGTGATATGAGAATAGTGATTTAGAATAATATTATCACTCTGCAAAATAAGTTACTTTAAATGATACATAATAGTAATGTCATGATTTTACGGAATTTTTATTATAATGTTGTCTTTAACTATTTCTGCTGAAAGCATTTAGCAAAGTGCCAAAAACAATCTCATGATATCAGTAAATTTTTGTCGTTTAATACATATTCAATCTTGATATGGTGCCTTGTCGATCAATAAATATTAAATTAATCTAATGTATACTTTGTTCCATCGTGATGCGCCATACTTGATAAATATGTAACTATACTCTGATCAATAATCACATATTGAAACATTATATAATAGTTTGCATTTTGCGCTCTGTTATTTGATGACATTATTTAATACATCTAGTAACAAATAATTACACCTTCTGCACCTTTCCGACTTCAGCAACTCCTGACAATACTTTCAGTGACAGTCATAATAAAAGCCTGTCCGGTATCCCCAACAGCACTCCACTTGCAGATACTGCCGTTATTTCCCTTATTTATCTGCACTTAGACATTTACTGACAGAAAAAGCGCCGTATCTGAGTACCTTCCGACTTCTTCCACTGTTAATCAAGAAAAATGCACTACAGCACGAAGCCACCCATGACCTTTAAGTAAAAATCGCCTGACAGGGACAGCAGCATCCTTCTGGCAGTCGGGTATGCTCTTTAGCTAAAAGTACTGTAGTTGCAACTCCTGAAAAGCCTCTCAGCAGCACACTCCTCCGGGACAGCTTACATCAGAATAGTGTGCAATCTGATTGCAAGCGTTAACATCCCCGCACATGGCCTCCCATCGTCAATATGCAGCAATGCAACAGTAACAGCAGATAGAGATAAATCAGGTACGACGTTACTTTAAATTATTAATGATATTGATGCTTAATATATTCAGATCAGGCATTATGATAAGATACGAAGCGTTTTATTAAATTTTATAAGTTAGATTATGAATATATCCCCTGGATGAATGTTCCCTGTAAAGATCTTTACCCCCGCTTGCCCTGCCATTCATCACTATTAACCAGTCTGTGAAGGGAATTATACCACCTGCATAAACTTCCCAGGAAAGATTTTGTCTTGCCCCCTCTTCTGATTACAGTGATTATAATTATGAATATAAAAATTATTATTAAATATTAGGCATATTATCTGTGGCTATCAGCACCATCTGTTTATGAAAATATTTTATGTTATTCTCAGGAATATTGTCTATATTTTATCCAGATTCAACAGTTTTAAAACTAGATTAAAATTCTTTCCAAAAAGAAACAAAAAATATTTTTATAAATTCATTGACTTTATAATTTTTTTTGAATATATAAAAGTCAGGAACTTCGTTAATCTCACAAAGGAAGTGTGCTTAAGAAATAATTTTCACAAACACACCAATGAATCGAGATATAAACATGAAAAAAATTATCACATCTGTTATTTTCACCTCAGCAATATTTTTCTCAAATGCTGCATCAGCTTGTATGATTGCCGGAAAGCCATGGTATGTTTGTGCACCTGAATGCATGATAGGCAATGAATTAGCTTGTATTGCATCTGCTAACTGAAATATTGTTAAGTTATAATATGTTATACAATCAAACTCCAGTTATGTAACCATTATCAATTGCATTTGATAAACTTTTTGTTTGAATATACTTCCTGTTATCTTCTAAACAAACTGTTCGTCATTATGGTAACATCAGATGGAGAAATCTGATTATCACAAAGAAAATTAATATTCAAAATAGTATTATTTCAATTTTCAAAAACATTTAACCAGTGGAGAAAATTTTCCTCCTGACTCAATATAAATAACCTTTCTTTACCTAAAACAAGGAAAGGCCTGACTGAATACAGGTCTTTCCTTTATCTGAAAATATCTCTATTTTATTTAACATATATAGATATGTCATACAGCAGAAAACTCTCCAGATAGTCACTCTGAAATGGTCTGTTTATGACACAAGTCTTAATCAGTCCGGAACGTTAAATAACTAATGTCATTTTACCGCTGTTTGCTCTTAGTCTGTATTACTCAGTACGAACGACTTGGAAAAGATGCTTAAATTATATTCCAAAATGATCTGTTTTTTGCCCGTGAAATCAGCATGCTTTCACAGAAGATGGCAGCGTTATACCACCCAGAGCTGGCCAAAGGGTTCTTATTTCCTAAATTACCTTCAGGGCTGCCTGTTTACCCGCAGGAATAGCATTTTTATTAAGGGGCTAAAGTCATTGATGTAAGGTTTTTAACCGCAAAAAACGTTGAATTCCCCCAATCCATCTATATTTAATATAACTTTTCGATTGTTAAAATACTGGTGTTATATTCCATATGCACACTAACCACAGTCCCACTCCTTAACCATCCTCTTCTTAATAACATCAAAAACAGATACTAATTTTGATATCAGGAGAGTGAATAGTTGATTTAATGTGTTCTGGTTTATGGATTCCTGTGTGCCTGGGTACCCGCTACTGGCTTTTCTGATCGCAAAATTTATATCTGTAACGAAAACAGTGTTGTCTTACGCCGCTAGTGGCCGTTCCATAACAGGCTTTTCCCAAGACAACCACTGCGATCTTTTATTGTCTCAGGTATAAATAAAAACCCTGTAAACCAGCCTGATTAACAGAAAAAACAGCAGCACAGCTACATGCGTGGAGAAGATGATTTTTCCGGAACAGAGGCGCCAGGGAAGGTACAGAAAATAATTAATTAGCTGTGATAGCTGGCCTGTTTTCGGCATCCGGCTAAATTCCTGACAGGCAGAATGGCGGGATTACAGAATAGCAGTGCAACATAACTTAATTCGGCCCGCATACATTTGAAAATGCTCAGTCTTTTTAATAAGCTGCTGGTACCCTTTGCTTTGCCGGTAACAAATTCCGCCAGCCGGGCGTACAACCATGCTGGATTGCGTCACGCCAGCTGGCAGACAGAACTGCGCCCGGCAGTATGCTGCTCTCAGAATGGCGAATTTAGCACCCGCACGATCAACCAGTTCGTCATTGCGCATACCTAACTACCTAATTAACAGGAAATATATAAAACCCAGCGGGCACATCCTAATCTCGCACTTTGTTAATTTTCAATAACAACAAAAAGCCCAGTGTGTGCCGCTACTACAGATTTTTAATAGTAGCTATATCCCATGAATAGTTACTCGATATTCTGAATCTGCTCACGCATCTGCTCGATCAGCACTTTAAGCTCAATCGCTGAAGCAGTGACATCTGTATTGATAGATTTAGAAGCAAGAGTATTAGATTCCCGGTTAAACTCCTGCATCATAAAATCAAGCCGGCGACCAACAGGCTCTTTTTTATTCAGCGTGTGATAGGTTTCTGCTACATGGGCTTCCAGACGATCGAGTTCTTCTGTAACATCGACTCGCTGCGCCATTATGACAAGTTCCTGCTCAACCCGGTTGCTGTCAAGCTGGACTCTGGCTTCTTCCAGCCGGCTATTCAGGCGTTCACGCTGCCACTTGATAATTTCTGGCATTTGTGCGCGGATTTTCTGCACCTCAATTGATACTTTCGCCAGACGTTGCTCGAGCAGGTGTTTCAGTACAGCGCCTTCCGTTTCACGTGCGATAATAAACTCGTTGATTACTCTATCCAGCGCATTTAGCAACTCTTCATTAATTACATCGAGATCCTGCTCCTGTACCGATACAACTCCGGGCCAGCGCAAAACATCCAGCGGATTGATCACCCCTTCATCACTTTGTGATTTTATCCAGTTAGCCGCTTTGACGAGCTGAACAGCCAGCGCTTTGTTGAGTTCAAGTTCGCTCTGCGTGTCTGTTTCGATGGTAATGTACAGGCAACATTCTATCTTACCTCGCGTCAGGCGTTTTCGCAGGCGTTCTCGTATCACTGGCTCCAGACTACGAAATGGCTCTGGCAGGCGAAACCAGGTTTCCAGATAGCGCTGGTTCAATGAGCGAAGTTCCCAGATTGCGTTCCCCCATGCACTTTTGATTTCATGCCGGGCATACGCTGTCATGCTACTGATCATGTGGTTTAACCATTTTTAAAAAGTGTGTGCAGGTATTATAGCGGCCCATCTGGAGGCGTTACAGACGTTTGCAGTACGAGGAATAAGTTTGTGGTATACGTCCGGGTAGTTTTGTTCATTTTTCAGATAAATAGTTCAGGTGCCGATTGTGCTGCAATAATCAATGTCAGCATATGGCAAATTTTGCTGAATATGTTCACGCATGACGCACAATTTTTTGCCGGGTCTGACCACGGCTGCCAGGATAGGCAGTCAGCTGGAGTTTACGTATAATGCAAGATTGTTACTTTCCACCCTCCGGAGAAAATTTATGCGCCCAGCAGGCCGTAGCGCACAACAGATGCGCTCTGTCACCTTTACTCGTCACTACATCAGGCATGCGGAAGGCTCAGTGCTGGTCGAATTTGGCGGAACACGGGTGCTGTGTACCGCTACTATTGATGAAGGCGTACCTCGTTTTTTGAAAGGACGGGGCCAGGGCTGGATTACCGCAGAATACGGTATGTTGCCCCGAGCCACTCATAGCCGGAATGCTCGTGAAGCCGCTAAGGGTAAACAGGGCGGCCGGACTTTAGAAATTCAGCGTCTGATTGCCCGTTCATTGCGGGCGGCGGTGGATCTGCAAAAGCTTGGAGAACATACCATTACGCTGGATTGCGATGTACTTCAGGCCGATGGCGGCACTCGTACAGCAGCTATCACTGGGGCCTGTGTTGCCCTGGTGGATGCACTTAATCTGATGGTAGCCAGTGGCAAACTGCCTGTCAGTCCGCTCAAAGGTATGATTGCCGCCGTCTCAGTCGGTATTGTTGACGGCGAGGTTATGTGCGATCTGGAGTACGAGGAGGATGCGAAAGCAGAAACGGATATGAATGTAATTATGACAGAGGATGGCCGAATGATAGAAATTCAGGGTACTGCTGAAGGCGAGCCTTTCAGCCATGCTCAATTAATGGAACTACTGGAGCAGGCTCGTCTGGCAATCATTACTCTGGTTGCTAAACAAAAGGAAGCGTTAACCAGCTGAATGATCTGGCTGTTAAACCCTATCCCGATTACTTAACCGGAAAATATAATGGAAACCTGGCAGCAAGACTTTATTGACTTCGCCCTCACCAAACAAGTACTAAAATTTGGTGAGTTCACCTTGAAATCCGGGCGTGTAAGCCCTTATTTCTTCAATGCCGGCCTGTTTAATACTGGCCGCGACCTGGCAAAGCTGGGGCGTTTTTATGCTCAGGCATTAGCAAAGTCGGGAATTAAAATTGATGTGCTATTCGGACCCGCTTATAAAGGCATTCCACTGGTCACCACAACGGCAGTCGCGCTGGCAGAACATCATAATCTTGATATACCTTACTGTTTTGACCGTAAAGAAGCCAAAGATCATGGTGAGGGTGGCCTGCTGATCGGCAGTCCACTTAAAGGCAGAGTAATGCTGGTTGATGATGTCATCACTGCCGGAACTGCCATTCGTCAGGCAATGAACCTCATCGAAGCTAATCAGGCTACCCTTGCGGGAGTACTGATAGCGCTCGACCGTCAGGAGCGTGGGCAGACAGATATGTCAGCAATTGCCCAGATAGAACAAGATTATCAGTGTCACGTAACGGCCCTTATCACGCTGGACGATTTAGCCAGCTATCTTGAGGCACGGCCCGACATGGCAGAGCATCTTACCCGAATTCGTGCCTACCGCGACAATTACGGTGTTTGAATGAAATATGGTTGCAGCCATCAAATCAACTGAGTGAATAAGCAAGTGAGCTTTAAAAACTGTTTAAGCACAGTGACGAAAACTGGACCCTGAACGTGGGCTCAGCAATCCTTAAAAGCTCTTCAACATCATAGTGTTGACACCAGCACTTTCACACTCAGTTGATGATAGCCCAGGAGGGCATCAGCTGATCTGAATGGATCCATCCAGCCCGGAAATGCTTACACTTGAATGACTCTGAATAAACGGCTTGTGGTTTTACCAGAAACACTCTACACCCTGCCTTAATAATTTTTTAGGTACATAATTATCGTACCCCGTTGCATTACAATAATCTATTAGCCCGTTAAGTGAATTAACACCTATTTTGTTATAAATTACCTGCAATCTGTTTTCGATGGTTCTAACCGAGACAAATAATTTCTTAGCCATCTGTTTGGCCGGAACCCTTTGCAAAGCATAGAAGATTACGTCAAGCTCTTTTTCTGTGAAAATATCATTAGGAGGATTCAATGAAAGTACAGATGGTTTTAAATTATTGAAAAATTCACCGATAGAAACAAAACTGAATTTTTTTGCATAATAGGTAGTCCCTATGACCTCACCATCACGATTATAAATGGGGAACTTAGGACAGTAATATGGCTCCAGTATCTTGCCTCTTCCGAAAGTAGGAAGTTACAATGATCTCCGCCCCGTCTTTACTCGATTCTGCTTTACGGTCATGCGCTTTATATTCCGGTGCATACTCAGACCAGGCAACGGGGAACTCTTCATCCAGCTTGCCTTCAAAATCGAAACCTTGTGGAACATCCAGAAAATCCACACAAGCCTGATTGATATAAACAAATCTGGATTGATTGTCTTTAATCGCCCAAGGAACACTCGAATACTCCATTATTGATGCAAGCGGGTTTTTAGTAAGGCAGTCAAACGTTAATTTGTTAGTTTCAGCACTTTTCTCGTCTTTCATAATGGTTACCCCTCTCAGAGTATGTCTAACGACGAAAACAACAAATACTTTAATGTATCAAAATATACAATACACAAAGCAGCCATTATTATTAGAGTAAATACTACTAGATATAATGACCATTTAAAATATATAAATAATGAACTATCTGACGAACATATATCCAGTTAAACCTGCAATAACAGAGAGTTAACATTACTCCCGGACAAACATTCGGTTAAACTCTAATCTACTCATAGGTATGATTAATGACAGCCTGGCGTTGTAACGGTAAGAGCCAAGAGTGCCGAAGCTTCAAGGCCCTGAGCATCTGCGGCACGGATACGAATATGATCAATTTCCCCGGAGAAACTTGCAATCGCAGATGTTCTGGATTTTAACCGGTTATTTTATCCAAAAAACTGTATTGGCACGGCGCTGAGAAATTTCTGCGGCACGTAGCGGTCGTAGCCTTTATCGCGGCACCAGGCAATAAACTGATATCTGGCCGTGGGCCCCGATACGCCAGCTTTTTCGTAAATCGTCTGTGTGTGATTCTCTACGGTTCTCACCGCAAGAAACATCTTCCCCGCTATCTCCTGCGCACACAGCCGTTGCAGTATATAGAAGACCACCTCAAATTCGCGGTTGCTGAACAGCTCTGACGGGTTGCCAAACTGTATAGCGCCGGGCGATCTGCTGCCTGTTATACTCTCCATTGTAAACAGCTCCAGTTTTCTGGCTCTGACAACCATGCCGATAACTTCGTCATTTTTGATTAATGAGGCAGCATTACACATAAATAACTGGGTAGAATCTCTTTTAACGCCGTATTTAAGTGTCAGAGTACAATTTGACTCTTTTTTACTGGACAGAATTTTACTATCTGCTGTATGAACCACATCCTGATAATCTGCTAAAAAAGTCGGTAATTCGCTGACTAAGCGCCCTTCTATATTAAAATTATCTGGTATATCAGAATAATATTTACATACCTTATTCACATAACAATGGTGATGCTGGTTATCTTTTATTACCCAGTAATCGTCACTGTGTTCTGCATATGATATCAGCGCATCAAAGTTAGTGGCCGTGATATCCAGCCCCTCTCCTGCATTAAACGACATAATTCCGTTCTCCATGTCTCTGTTCCTCTCTGTGATGTGATTAGTAAAGTCTGCTGCTCTGTTTATGCAACCATTTGATGATTAGAACATGGAATTTTTTTATATATTATGAGCTGTTTCACATATTCAACTGATTAGTAGCGGATCAGTTTACATGAATACTTACAGATAATTAGAAGAGAGGTTAACGCATTTATTATAAAGAAGGGTATACAAATCAGCGCCGTAATTTACTCCAATATATTACCGGCTGAGATTATATTAATTTATTTTTCTGACACAGTTATGCGGGGGCTCGACCCAGTCACCTGAATCCCCCCTCTTTTACTTCACTTAATCTACTCAGAATGTGTGAGCCGGATTAGGTTGTGCAGGCGTTGCTTTTTCATTTTTGCGAAAATAGTGCTTACTTTTCTTATATTTTGAAATAATTCTGGCTGAGTTAGTAATTCTTGTATGGCCAGAAACTTCAAAATCACCATTAAATAATGCACTCCCTGTTATTATTACATTACCGGAAACAAAAGTATTACCAGAGATGACAGATCTCCCCGAGACGCTGGCATAACCTGAAATACACGCATTACCGCAGATATATGCTCTGCCACTCACTGTCGCACTTTCTGATATACACGCGTTTTCATATACCATGGCGTTATCAAATACCCATGAATCATCTTTGTGACTCAAATTTGATTCTTTCTCTATCCAGCCCCCCAGGTCTCCTTTTTTTACATCGCCAAAGTCTCTAAGCGCCCTGATACGGTACAACGTTAATCCTTCTGATATTATTTTAGATTTAGCTATAATCTCATATTTTTTTGACATGTTACTTCCCTTTTTATTTACGGATGACTATTCGCCTGACATTATTAGCGTATTATAGAGATCGGGCCACTGCTCTCTTTGATATCCAGGTTATGCCTGCATTAAGTATCTGGTGCTCCCCCCTGTGTTTTTAGTATCTGATTAATATTTACATCGGCATATATTCCTCTTGATTTATGATTAAATAACTTCATATCATAATCGTCATTTTTTATATTTTCTTTGAGAGTATAACGTAACCAATTTAACCAGTCGTTTCCAAAAAAATACATTATTCCCAATAATTTTCTTATAAAATATAAAACTGAATAATTCATAACTGGTCGGTCATTATATTCTTATCTTTGATGAATTCAGGAAGATCTGCTTTCAGAGAAGTTTTGTGACATGTATCATATAATCTTACCAAGCCTATAAAATCTTAGCCACTAAGTAAACTTTACTGTTTTTCCTATAAATTAAATATGTAAATATAGCTCTCGAAGTATTTGACTCCTGTCTATTTTCCTTACTCCATGTTAAAAACCGGTTTCAGGATGAAGCCGGTTTTTTATTTTTTGTTTGAAACAGTCAACTAATACAGATATAACCCAGAGGTTGTCATAGCATGAATGGCTACGCCATATTCAACAGTGTTCGTTTTAGTTGAAAATGCCAGCTAGTGTCATGCCTGCTGGAAAAACAAAAATAAGTGATAACGCCAGGTAAGCAGCAGGCTTTCATGATGGTAATGCACAACTTACTGCCGCCCGGAATGGCCAAAGCCGCCCTCGCCCCGTGCGCTGGCGTCGAATGAGGCAACCAGATTAAACTCAGTTTGTATTACCGGAATAAACACCAGCTGTGCCAGACGCTCTCCCGGTTCTAAAATAAAAGCAGACTGGCCACGGTTCCAGACTGAAACCATTACCTCACCCTGATAATCAGAATCAATTAGTCCGACCAGATTGCCCAGAACGATGCCGTGCTTATGACCAAGACCGGAACGTGGCAGAATCACCCCAGCTAAACTTGGATCCGCCATATGGACGGCCAGACCGGTAGAGACCAGCACTGTCTGACCAGGCTCCAGAGTTAACGGGCCATCAAGGCAGGCGCGTAAATCAAGACCAGCAGAACCTGAAGTTGCATAAGTCGGCAGGGGGAAAAGGTTACCCACACGGGGATCGAGAATCTTAACGTCGATTTTTTTCTTCATAACGGAGAATGATTTCGTCCAGTAATTGTTGGCTAAGATGGGCTTTATTGGTCAAAGGCAACACTTTATCGCCTTGCTGCCAGAAAAGATGTAGTGCATTGCTGTCGCTATTAAAACCCTGACCCGTTCTGGATACATTGTTAGCGCAGATTAAATCGATATTTTTACGTTCTCTTTTTTGTCGCGCATATTTTTCCATATTACAGGTTTCAGCGGCAAACCCTACTACATAAGGGCGATTGCGGGTCATAGCGGCGACCTGAGCAACAATATCAGGATTTTTGATCAACCTGATGTTGATTTCATCCCCCTGTTTTTTTATTTTTTCTGCCGCAATTTCACCAGCCCGATAATCAGCAACTGCTGCGCAACTGATAAAAATCTGCTGCCGGGCAGCATGGTGCATAACACACTGTTCCATTTCCAGCGCACTGGTCACATCAATACGTTCCACGCCGACTGGTGTAGGTTGCGTTACCGGGCCGGAGATTAATATTACTTTCGCTCCCCGACGGGCAGCAGTCGCCGCAATGGAAAACCCCATTTTTCCTGAACTGTGGTTTGAGATAAAACGTATGGGATCGAGCGCTTCACGCGTCGGTCCGGCAGTAATCATAATATTCAGATGCTGAAGATCTTTGACGGGAGAAGCCCAGCTGATGACTTCAGCTACTATCTCCAGCGGATCAGTCATCCGGCCTGGGCCTGTATCTCCACACGCCTGGCTGCCGCTGTCCGGCCCCCAGATCATTACACCGCGTTCAGCCAGTCGTTCAAGATTTTGCTGGGTAATTGCAGCCTTATACATCTGCTGGTTCATCGCGGGTACAATAGCAAGAGGCGCTGCGGTAGCCAGACAGAGTGTGGTCACAAGAGAGTCTGCCAGACCAGCAGCAATGCGGGCAATGATATCAGCGCTGGCAGGGGCGATAACAACAATGTCAGCCCATTTAGCAAGTTCAATATGCCCCATCGCTGCTTCTGCTGCGGGACAAAGCAGGTTATCAGCAACCGGATAGCCGGACACTGCCTGTAGGCTTAGCGGCGTGATGAACGCTTTCGCCGCATCAGTCATCACTACTCGCACTTCTGCACCGCGCTCGCGCAAGCGGCGCACTAGTTCAGGTATTTTGTAAGCAGCGATACCGCCACTGACCGCAATAACGACTCTTTTACCCTGTAATTCCATCATCGTCTGATTTGTGCTCTGTTTACCTTGGCCCAACAACCCCGGATTTTATTGTTTTACTTTATCACAATTTTATAAGACGTTACGCCATATCTGCCATAGCCTGATTTTGCGGCCTGAATCGTGTAACTTTTCCCAGGGGATGGCAGCCCGGTCAGTATCCATGGCAAGGTAACAAAAACTTTTTGGAGCGTGTTATGGGTAGAGCATGGACAGATCTTCCCCCCAGGGAGAAATTACTTAAATATGGTCAGTCCGTGCTGAGCGATGCAGAGTTACTAGCGATTTTTTTACGTACAGGCACGCGTAATAAACATGTGATGGAACTTGCCGAAGATCTGCTGACTGAATTTGGATCGATTAGAGCTATTTTACTGGCTGAATATAGTGCTTTCAGGGAGGTAGGCGGTATTGGTGAAGCTACGTTTGCCCAGCTTCACGCTATTGCTGAACTAGCTGAGCGTTTTTATGACAATAAGGGATTACAGGAAGAGAATCTGAGCAATCCACGCACCGCGAAACGTTTTCTGCAGGGGCGACTCATGCGTCAGGAGCGGGAAATATTTTTGGTTATTTTTATGAATAATCAGCATCAGGTTATCATAGCCGAAGAGATGTTCGCCGGAACATTCAACTGTGTAGAAGTACATCCACGGGATATTATACGCCGGGCATTGCAACTTAATGCGGCAGCACTCATTGTGGCCCATAATCATCCTTCCGGAGTATCAGAGCCAAGCCGCGCAGATCGCGTTTTAACCACAAAATTAAAAGAGGCGTGTATACTGCTTTCTATTCGTCTGCTTGATCATCTGGTAATCGGCCATGGTGAAACAGTCTCTTTTGCCGAACGAGGCTGGTTATAGCCTTTTCTGGCAGATTATCAGCGCCCTTTTAACGGATGATTTCATGGTATTATTGTCGTTCGGGCAGAATCTTTATCTGTACAGGACTTGAGCCCGTCTCTTACAGAGCGTATACTACGCCACCTTTAAGAATCACGGGCTTGACATGATAGCCTGCTTCAGGGTTCATCCTGAACGGGTTAAGCGCCTGACGAGGTGGGCAGGCCCTTGTTTTTAAAGCTCGAGCTGATTTGATTTTTGGAGAATTGACATGTCACGAGTCTGTCAGGTTACAGGCAAGCGTCCGATGAGCGGCAATCACCGTTCTCATGCAATGAACGCGACGAAGCGCCGTTTTCTGCCCAATCTGCATTCACACCGCTTCTGGGTTGAAAGTGAAAAGCGTTTTGTTTCTCTGCGTGTATCTGCTAAAGGTATACGTATTATTGATAAAAAGGGTATTGAAGTAGTTCTGTCTGAACTGCGCGCCCGCGGCGAGAAGTATTAAGGAATAGATTATGGCTAAAGGGGTTCGTGAGAAGATCAAACTGGTTTCTTCTGCTGATACGGGTCATTTCTATACCACCACCAAAAACAAGCGTAATCATCCAGAAAAACTGGAACTGAGAAAGTTTGATCCGCGTGTGCGTCGGTATGTGATCTATAAAGAAGCAAAAATTAAATAGTCGATCCAGTTATCAGGTAGAATAGAAAACCTCGCTTATAGCGAGGTTTTCTATTCTACCTGATAACTAGGAAGTAACTATGCCTGAATTACCAGAGGTAGAAACCAGCCGACGGGGTATTGAACCCTATCTGACAGGAGCAAAGATCCTGCATACTGTGGTGCGTCATCCACGCCTGCGCTGGCCGGTATCACAGGAGATCCATACGCTACATGATCAGCCGGTGCTGAGTGTTCAGCGGCGAGCAAAATATTTATTACTTGAGCTGCCAGCTGGCTGGATCATTATCCATCTGGGCATGTCCGGCAGTCTGCGCGTGTTACCAAATGCGTTACCCGCTGCTGAACATGATCATGTCGATCTGATACTGGACAGTGGCAGAGTGCTGCGTTATACCGATCCTCGCCGTTTTGGTGCCTGGCTCTGGAGTGCAGATTTGGAAAACTGTCGCGTCCTGGCCAACCTGGGCCCCGAGCCGCTGAGTCATGAATTTACTGGTCGTTATCTGTTTGCAAAATCACGCGGCAGACAGCAGGCTGTAAAACCCTGGCTGATGGAGAATAAGCTGGTAGTGGGCGTGGGGAACATCTATGCAAGTGAGTCACTATTTACAGCAGGCATACTGCCCAGCCGCCCCGCAATGACACTGAACGAGGCTGAAACCAGCACGCTGGCAGACGCTATTAAAACCGTGTTGCAACGGGCAATTGATCAGGGTGGTACAACACTCCGTGATTTTCTGCAAAGTGATGGCAAGCCGGGGTACTTTGCACAACAACTACACGTTTATGGTCGTGCAGAGCAAGCCTGCCGGGTGTGCTCTGCACTCGTTCATAGTGGCAAGCATGGACAACGCCGCACTTACTGGTGCCCAGTGTGTCAGAAATAGCCCTATAACTTCGCCATCAGCGCCTGACAAATTGGCTCCGGCAGGAAAGCTTTTACGTCACCGCCATGGCGTGCCACCTCTTTTACCAGCGATGACGAAATGAAAGAGAACGTTTTTGATGGCATCAGAAAAACGCTCTCCAGCGAGGGGAGCAGATGGCGGTTCATATGCGCCATCTGTAATTCATATTCGAAGTCTGAGACGGCACGCAATCCACGAATCAGTACATTAGCCTGCTGTTGACTGGCAAAGTTTGCCAGAAGATCACTAAATCCCACCACCTCAACATGTTGCAAATGAGCCACTGCCTTACTGGCAAGTCTGATACGTTCCTCAATAGTAAACAAAGGCGTTTTACTCGTATTAGCCGCTATCGCCAGCACGATGCGATCGAATATTTGCGATGCGCGCTCTACAATATCAAGGTGCCCGTTAGTTAGTGGGTCAAAGGTGCCAGGATAAATCGCTTTGATGCTCATGGGTGTCCTTTTTTCTTAGCGCGGTTAAGTGCCCAAAGTGCAGTGTATTTGTTAAAAGTATATTGTGCATTGACCACTGCCAGCAACCAGCCTTGTTTACCATCCAGAAAACCAGCCCGAATAACCAGGGTTTTGAAAAAAGCAGCCAGTGTATGGCTAAAGATAGCCGGGATGCCGCATCGTTTACCCTGAAGATGCCCCTGTTGTGCCCAGGCTCCAGCATAGGCTAACTGTTTTGACTGAAAGCTTAAAAAATCCCGACAGGTAAGGTGCAACAAATCACCAGACAACCGTTTAACACAGGCACTGCCGATATTAAGTGACTCATGTACCCTGTTATCATTGTACTGGTACTGACGGGGATAAAGGCGAATCACACGGTCAGGATACCAGCCACTATGGCGCATAAAACGCCCAATAAACAGATTACAGCGTGTAATACTGTAAACCGTGTTATTATCCAGAGGTGCCGCCATTTGTTGTTCAATAGCCTCACGCAACGCCGGAGTCACTCGTTCGTCGGCATCGATCATTAAAATCATATCACCCGTCGCATGCTGCTGAGCCTGCTGGCGTTGTTTGCCATAACCTGGCCAGTCTGATGAGCGAAATACCTTTGCTCCATAGTGAGCTGCAACTTCGCAAGTTGCATCGCTGCTACCAGCATCTAACAGGATTATCTCACTGGCAAAGTGAACCGATTCAAGACATTCTGGCAACAATTGCGCTTCATCTTTAGCGATTATCACTACTGAAAGTTTTACAGGATGACCCATTTAATGATTCCGCTGCGGTAAATAGGGGTCGAGTTGTTTTAACAGGCGCTGGAGTGCCCCCTGATTTTGATGCAGTATCTCTACTGCCTGACGACCATGATAGAGCCGATAATCTTCATCATTAAGCAGGTTACGCATCTCTGCCACCAGGCTGTTAACATCTGTCACCGTAATCAATCCATCTCCGGCCTTAAGACGCATGCATATATCTTTAAAATTGAAAGTGTGTGGGCCCATTAATACAGGTATAGCGTGGGCCGCTGCCTCAAGGGGGTTATGGCCACCCCGCTCTACCAGACTACCGCCAACGAAGGCAATATCGGCAATACCGTACAGTAGCATTAACTCCCCCATGGTATCGCCAACCACCACCTGAGTACTGCCTGAAGGGAGCTCTCCGCTGCTACGGGTAATATAACTAATACCCTCTTTTTGCACCATTTCACAGGTATCAGTGAAACGTTCAGGATGGCGCGGAATCAAAATCAGCAGTAATTCCGGAAATTCGTTGAGTAATAACCGATGTACATCCAGAATAATCCGCTCTTCTCCGTTATGAGTACTGGCAGCAATCCACACCTGACGACGAGGCGCCCACTGACGGCGAAGTGTTACAGCGCGGACGGCTAATTCAGGAGTGACAGAAATATCGAATTTGAGACTGCCTGTTACAGCCAGCTGTGATCGTCTGAGCCCGAGCGCAATAAAGCGCTCCCCATCCTCTTTGTTCTGGGCTGCAATTAATCTGATACGGGACAATAGCGGGCGCATAAATCTGCCGATCTTCTGATAACTTCTGGCAGAACGCTCCGAGAGACGAGCATTAGCAATAACTAGCGGAATACGGCGCTGATATAACAACGTAATAAAATTGGGCCACAGCTCAGTCTCCATAATGATCATCAGGCGGGGTTGTAGACTATCCAGAAAGCGATTAATGGCGGCAGGTAGATCGTAAGGCAGATAGACATGATGAACATCCTTGCCAAGGGCCGATTGTACACGTTCCGACCCGGTTGGTGTCATCGTGGTAACCGTAATCGGCAATGTCGGATAGCGGTGACGCAAAACGCGTACCAGCGGCACAGCCGCTAATGTTTCTCCCACTGAGACTGAATGCAGAATAATACCGCCCGGGGTGACTTTTCCCGCACAATAACCATAACGCTCCGCCCAACGTTTACGATAGGCAGGCATCTTACGGCCCCTTAACCACAGGCGAAGCCAGGCAAGGGGCAAAATAAAATAGAACAATATTGTGTAAAGTGTTCTCATGAGACATTACAACAGGCGTAACCAAACGCCCGATAAGAACCCAAAAAACAGATAATAGGTAATGTTATCAGATAATCACACCCGGCTAATACTACTATCAACCATACTAAGCATCTGTTGGTAGAGTTCATTGAGTTGTTGTGCCATATACTCAGGTGTGCAGGACAAAATACGGGCTCGTGCTGCCTGACCCATTCCTGAATTTTCCCTGAGAGAGGGAATCGCTTTAATCGCCTGATGAATAGCAGCAATGTCCAATGCGTCAGTGACAAACCCTTCAACCCCTTGCGTAATAAAGTCAGCGCCACCACAGTGGGTACTGGTAATTACAGGTAAGCCGCAGGCCATAGCTTCCAGAATGACGTTAGGAAAAGGATCATAAAGCGTTGGCAGCACTAATCCATCTGAAGCGTGATAAAAAGGGATGACCTGAGGCTGCATACCCAGAAAATAAATGCGATGCCCGCATTCCAGACGTCGTGCTAGTTTCACATAACGTGACTGATGCTTATCCTGCCCTACTACAAGCAGATGCGCGTCAGTTCCTGCCAGCGCCCGGATTGCCATCTCCAGCCCTTTGCGTTTAAAACCAGAACCAACGTAGATGAGAACCTTAACATCAGAGGGAATCCCCAGCATCCGGCGCGACTCCTGCCGCTGCTCCTCACTGGCAGGTACAAATTTTTGACTGTCGATAGCATTGTAGATGAGTGCAATTTTCTCTTCTGGCACGTCAAAACAACGCATAATATCCTGCTTGACCATCATCGAATTACAGATGATTTTTTTAAGGCTGGCTGAGTGAAACATCGCATCTTCTGCATTGATAACATAGCGATGATAGGGACTTAGTGAGAGTAATAAACGTTGTAGTGAAGAGAGGGTCCGTTTGCGCTGTTCCAGCCAGACGCGATGCACACCATCACCGGCCCGGAAAATATCACATCCCGCAATACGTTCATGGCTTTGCACAATATGAAATTTTTCACGCTGCCAGCAGGCACGCGCCGCCCGGGCAAACCCCTTTTCCCGTTCAATGCGCCCCCATTTGAGGGGATTGCAGATATGCAAATGCCAGCCAGGCTTAAGTGCACCCTGCCAGTGGCGGGTGATAATATTGAGTTCCAGAGAATCGTTATTGAGCGCTTTCAGCGCCCGTGAGATAAAGCGCTCTGCACCACCATCCGGACGGTACTGTTGCCGGACAATGGCCAGCCTGATTTTACTCATCTGAGGTAACTCCTCGCAGCATTGAGTACTACCTCAACCGGGATCTGGGAGAGAAAACGGGTTTCAGTATCCGTGTCGATATTGTCTGGAGAAGGCAGCTCACCAAAATCACCTGCCCATATTATAAGATTATTCTCACCCCAGGGACGCCACTGGATTAATCTGCTGGGGCCAAAAAGTGCAATGCAGGGTGTGCCGAGTGCTGCAGCAATGTGCATTGGTGCCGAATCTACGCCAATAAACAATGCTGCATGATCGATAAGCGCAGCCAGCTGTGTAAGAGAGAGCTGGCCTGCCAGAGAAAAGACCCGTGAATCCTTTGTCAGCCTGCAAATATTGGTGATCATCTCAAGTTCCTTGCTATCCGGCGCAGCAGTCAGTATCAGTTGACAATCTCCACAACTAAGCTCTTTGAGCAGTCTGGCTACTTTATCGTCGTCCCAGCATTTAAAGATCCAGCGCGATGTTGGCTGAATAACCACATAAGGCCTGCTGATGCCTCGCTCATCCAGAATCCGGCGCGTGTAGTGCCAGTCACTTTGATGGTAATGCATAGAGAGGCGTGCGCGTTTGTTTGCTATATTCAGTGGCTTAAGCGCCAGCATATTCTGTTCAACAGTATGAAGCTGCGGGAAGCGCTCCGTTTCAACACGTTGAGTATGTGCCCTCCGCCAGAGCAGATGCTGGCGTTTTTGGTAGTTAAATCCAATACGGACAGGTGCCTTACTTAACAGGGTCAGAATCGCGCTACTCCACTGATCAGCAAGATTAATTATCAGATCATATTCCTGCCGCTGAATAGCTCGTAACAATCGCAAACCATGCCCGAGATGGCGCCGTATCCCCTCTTTTTTCCACTGCCTGTCGACAAAAAATAACCGGTTAATTGCCGGATGAGCCTCCAGCAAAGGGCGGGTCTCTTTATAGAGCAATACATCTATATTTGCAATGGGATAACGTTCATGCAGTGCGTTAATAACAGGGGTAGTTAACAATATGTCGCCATGATGGCGAAGTTTAATTACCAGTATGCGCTTTGGATTAAACCCGGTGGAAATATCTGTCAAAAGTTACTCTCAATATAATAATATAATGGTAATGTGTGGACTTACGGCAAAATCATGACCAGCGCTTCAGGCGGGCTAACCACAATAACAGCTGATACCACTGTTCAATGCCTCGTGCATTGCGCAACATTATCTTGTGTGTATCACTGGAGAAAAATTCATCAATCATCTCTTGTTGCGTATCTTTATCCGGTTCGCGACGAATAGCGTGACAAATAACTAATGCCTCCCGTGTCACCTGGCGGTGAAACGAGGGATAAATTTTGACACGGCTGGCGTAACGCCGGTTAATCTCATCCAGCATTCGAACGACTTTCAAATAGTGGCGCTGATACGCAACATTATATTGCCCTGTACGCTTGCGGTGACTGACCGACTGATGGTGTACGGTGTAACGATAAAGGGGTGCGTCAATGTAGCGGACGCGGCTGGCATTCATCATTAGTTCAGTTGTCCAGGGAATATCCTGATGATGCAGCCCCGGTTCAAAAATCAGTTGCAGTTGACGAATAAGTGATAAACGGTAGATGGCCATCCAGACAACATGCAAATAACGATCGGTCAAAAGCGCTTTATTGAGCCACGCCGGCCCACTCATGACACCGACAGATTGTAACCTGTCATAGGGGATAAGATGCCTGGTGTACTGGCCCTGTAAAAAACAGCATTCTGCATTGCACTGCGCCACGTCCAGATCTTCTGCCATTGCCATATCAGTAAGAGTCTGATACATATCGGGTTGCATGACATCGTCCGCATCGGGAAAGGTAACATACAGACCTCCCGCGACAGCCAGCCCACTATTGCGCGCCCGGGAGACTCCTCCGTTAGGCTGATCGATAACCTTAATATGCTCATTGGCAGCGGCGTAGCGATGTACTAGCTCTGCCGATTCATCAGTCGAACCATCATTAACAATAATGATTTCCATTGATTTCAAGGTCTGCGCCAGCAATGCATTAATAGTGTGCTCAACACCAGCACCCGCGTTATACATTGGCATGATGACACTCAGAAGAGGAGCTGAACTATCAGGCTGCGCTATCATACTGATCGTCTGTATTTCCTGACACCCCGAACGCGATGACTGCCGGGTGACAATGAAACGATGGCTAACATTAAACAGTCACTTTATTTAAAAACGTTGCACAGTTTGGCTAATGAATATTGTTGATATTAGGAGCAAAACAGAAAATAAAATCATTTCATTAAAAAAACTAATAAGAAATACCTCATTTAACATACAAAAAACTCCGTACCACAAGGCATTTTGTTTCCGTCGTTATGTTTACCGACGTTGGTAATATAGACGTTTTTGAGGTTTTATGCGATATAAAAAACTAATTTTTATCCCGTATAAAGTTTATTATCCTGGTAATAATGATGGATTATTAAAGAAATTGCCTGAAACATGCACCATGAATGATCATTATCTGACCTACATAGCTCAGGTAATGTTCTTAATGGATGATTTCTGCAAGTTACTGGAGTGTAGTAGCCGGACGCCCGGCTGGCCAGACAAAGACCAAATATATTATCGCTGTTTTTTGTCTTTGCAACAAAACTCACAACATGATGGTTCTCAGAAAATCGACCAGAATTTAGGACTGACACGCCAGAAAATTTATTCTGGCTAATGTTTCGATTAACGTTCCGCCACAGATTGAAAAAAATATCGTCATTGACAACAAACCGGGAGCTATCAAATACCACCCGTCCCCGGCACAGCATAACCACCCAATTTTACAAAGTAGTTCTGCCCGGCTCTGCTCCTGCCAATTGCAGATAGCGCTCGCAGACAGTGCCGATACTATAAGCATCCAGCCTGATATTTTTTAAATCGGGGGGGTTATCATAGATTTCCCGCATTTTTTCCGCTAAAGAAACCGCATTGCTCTCAGCAAGTCCGCGCGCCAGCGTTCCAGTTAATATTGAAACTGGTCCACCCGGGCACCGGGTACTGACAACAGGTGTCTGGCATGAAAGTGCTTCTATCAATACATTGCCAAACCCCTCACTGTCTGAAGAGACAATAACCATTCGGGCATGACGAATCCAAGGATAAGGATTGCGCTGGAAACCCTCAAAACGCACCCTTTTGTCAATTCCCAGTTGCTCAGCCAGCAAACGCAGACGCCTCTCAGACTCTTTACTGCCCTGACCCAGCAGAATCAGTGGCGCCGTAATCCCACTGCTGGCATAGGCTTCCAGCAGCCGATCATGCCGTTTGACCTCATGAAAACGACCAATGTGCAGTAAATAGTCGCTTCCTTCCAGGGGAAAGTATTGTTGCGCCAGCTGCTGAATATTCTCAAAATCAAAAGGACTACCAATGACTTTGGCATTTGAAGGCTTAACACCAAAGCAATCAATCAGGTCATCGAGCACATACTGTGACACCGCTACAATCTGGCGCCTTTGGTACAGACGACGAATCTTCACTTGCTTAAGCCAGTGACTAAAACCACGTCTATTTTTTAGGTAGGATACAGAAAATACCCCGTGCAGACAGTACCAAGTTTTTAGGGGATCGAGTGTACGGCAGCGACTAACGATTCGATCTGTTTTATGCAGATGCGAAAAAATCAGCGCATACTTACCATCACTAATCTCACTCTGATAAATCGCCTTATCCAGTGATGCGGCTCGCCGATGATGCTCAGTAAGTTTACGCCAGGGACGCCTGCTATTATCTGCAATTATTCGGAAATCCAGTCCAGGTGGAATTGCGTAGTCACAAATGTTACGTAATGAGAAAAGTGACACAGAATGCCCTGCTGACATCAGCCCCTGACAAAGGGTCAGAACGACTTTTTCAGCTCCGCCTCCAGGCAAACCATCAATAATCATTAAAATGCGTTTGGGCAAAGCAGGTATTCCTGATTAGTAATATGTTATTTGACCAAGAGCGATTCATAAACCAGCCTGCAGACACACTGCTCGTTATAATTAGAGGTAATCTCAATTACGTATTTCTGCGGCAGTAAAACAGCATCAAAATTGTGCTGATGCAGTCACTACAGCGCCAGCAAATCATCCTTATTAGCCTTCGCGGTAATTAAAACCAATCTGTATCAGATTTTGATTATGGTATGATGGTTTTAGCTATGTAGAAATTCTTATTCATAGAATACTACTAGGATGATATGCTGTACAAGCTATTATGTTAACAAGTCGACGTTGTTCGAATGGAAAAATGGGCGCGAACCGCCAGCAGAATACACGGGAAGCAACAAAATTTTCCTTGCTACACCACACCTGCCGATCCAGTTCAATGCCCAATTCATAGCCCCCCCAAGCCAGAATATCTCTGCCGACGATACGTCTTATTAGTTGTGCCTGGTGCCGGGTTCTTCCAAATGGAAGAGGACAGCCATTGCTTCACTCTTTTTATTGTTGAATAAGTAACGTTATGAAAAAACCAGCTTTTTTAATCACTCTTGATACCGAGGGAGATAATCTCTGGCGCAATCGCACCAGTGATATCACAACGCATAATGCACGCTTTCTACCCCGCTTTCAGGCGCTATGTGAAAAATATGATTTTCTTCCGACATGGCTGACCAACTGTGAAATGGCCTGCGATCCATTTTTTGTAGAATTTGGCCGTGATTTGCTGGCGCGACACAAGGGCGAGATTGGTATGCATCTGCACGCCTGGAATACACCACCAGCTCATCTACTAACTGATAATGACTGCTACTATCAACCCTACCTGATTGAATATCCCGCATCCGTTCTGAACGCAAAAGTAGCTTTTATCACCGAACTGCTGGAAGAACGATTTCAGACAAAAATGCGTAGCCACCGGGCCGGACGCTGGGCATTTAATGAAATTTACGCTAAAGCGCTTATTGATAGTGGGTACTGGGTTGACTGTTCTGTCACACCGCGAGTCAGCTGGCAGGATGCGTCAGGAGCACCTGAGGGAAACGGAGGCAGCGATTATCGTCATTTTCCTGATCATGCTTATTATATAAACGTCAACGACATCTCAAGACCCGGTAACTCGCCGCTACTGGAGCTGCCAATGAGCATTCAGTATCGCTACGGTGCGATGAGAAATCGGCTCCGGCAAGTCTGGCACAAAATTCAGGGCAAAAAGAGAGCGCCTGCAGTTAACTGGCTGCGTCCGACAGGCAATAATCTGGAACAGATGAAAAGAGTGGTAAGCCAGACCCTGGCTCAGGGTAATGACTATATCGAATTCATGATTCACTCATCAGAACTTATGCCAGATGGCAGCCCGACGTTCCGTAATCACGCTGATATAACACGTCTCTATGACGATCTGGAGCAACTCTTTATCTGGCTAAAACCTCAGGCAGAAGGAATGACGTTAAGTCAATATGCTATGCAAAAAAGAAGTATACTGGTTACTGATAAAGCGGCATAACCGGCTGGCACTACTACAGCACCATACGCAAAGCGGAAAAAAAAGTATCTACTCCAGAATAGCGCATTTGCCAGACTTTTTTTACTGGCACTCCAGTTTCCTGGCAAACTCCGGCGGCAACTCTCAGAATGCGTTTTGTCTCCCGGCTATAGCGATAGTAACCGTGCAAAATTTTTGTCATGCTTCTTACTTCATTAAAACAATTAGTCACTACACCTGCTGCCAGCTGACGTAGTGGCTCCTTCTCACGATGGCATTGGATAAACGTAATCATTTTATCCATAGCGAATAACATATCGTCAATGTCACTGTGTTTTATATTAGAGGTAACGCCCTGCAAATTATCGCGGTAATAATAAAGTGTATTATCCAGATGCATGATTCTTTGCGTTTTCAGATATTGGTAGGGAGTGAATATAACATCCTCATAACATTTCCCTGACTCAAAAAGATCGCCGCCCAGTAACGTATGACGATAGATCCGACTCTAGACATGCCACATCGAGCGGTGAAACAGAGGGAGCAGACATGCCAGCCCCTCAGTTGAAAAGTCATAAGCAACCAGCTGCGCTGCTTCAGTAGATTGCACTTCTGGCGGGCTATTGGCAAATTTTTGGTAATCAAAATCAATCAAATCAATATGATCTGCAATCAGAAGGGGTTTGATAATCGAATAGTAATTCTTGCTGATAACATCATCACCATCAATAAATGAGATGAATTTGCCTTTGGCAAAGTTAAGGCCTCTGTTGCGGGCAGCAGCAGCTCCCTCATTCTTCTGACGGTAAAATATGACATGGCGATGCGTGTCAGACAATAGAAACTGAGTAATCAGATAACAAGATTTATCTGTTGACCCATCATCAATAATAATAACCTGAACATCATCATCAATCTGAGAAAATAATGAATAAAGACATGTGTTAATGAATCTCTCATTATTATAAAAAGGAATGATAACACTGAGTAAATATGTACTTTGTGCCATTATCTGATGCTCCGAGTACCTGCGCTATTTTTCATCATATACAGGCTGATGATAATGCTCAGGCAATACATTATAGTTCCTTCGGTGCTGAACAGGATCACATCACTGAATCCATAAATGATGAGAGCGAGTGTGACCACCAGCAATGCCGGATTGTAGCTGATCACTAACGCATTAAATAACAGGCTAATATAGAGCGCTAATAATGCAAGCACTCCAATAATACCTTTAATGGAAAACGTCTCCAGCAACTCGTTATGCATGTGTACGGTGGTGTAAGGCAACGCACCATATAAAAATGGGTGACGTTGTGCAATAGATCTAGCCTGCTCACCTCTCTGCCCGGCGGATTGCCCCAGAAGCGCCTCTGAGCCTGTTTTAACTGCTATGATAAGCATACTCATACGGGAGATAACTGAATTTTCCCCTTCCTGCTCATGCATCATGATAATATTTTGCCTGAAATCATTAATACGGGATGTAATTTTTTGATTAAAAATTAATCCACTTAAGATCAGAAATACAGGCAGCAGCGTTACCAGTTTGATTTTATGGTGTCGGGGAAGTGTTTTTTTGATGGCCAGCACCAAAATAAATACCAGAACAGGATAGACAATCATAGCCGATCGGGTACCTGTGAGTATCAGTGCCGAGGTGGTGACGATAAAAGCGAATAGAAAAAATGTGATTTTATTGCGGAGATCTGACAGTAATAGTGAATGCATTAATAACAAATCAATTAATGTTAATATATACGCAGCAATCGTTGCCCGATCATAATTTAACGCCACTCTGTCAATGTTTAGAAAAAAACTCTGATAAAACGCATAAGCATTCATTGTAACTGCTGTTACAATGGTTACTATCGTCGAATATTTTTGCAGAGGCAGGCGTGTGTTTAGCGCAACTGCGACGATAAAAGCGGCAGAAATCTGTACTTTCCCGGCGGCCTGATACTGCCTGTATATATTAATATAATCATCCTGTTGTTTATAAAACAAAACCCACAAAACACTAATTGTACCAGCTAATAATATTGAAGCAGGTAATATTATTTTACTTTTATTCTGAATAAAAAAGTTAAAATGAATGATAAAAATAAAAAGTGATATATAACCACTGATGTAAAAAAGTTTTTTGCCAAAATAGTTTTCAAAAGGAACAATTAGAAAAGAGACCACACAAAAACCAAAAATCAGGAAACTATAAGCAATATGAGGTCTGTCATATCTCAGTATATTCCTTCTGACAATCTCCATATCACATATCCATAATACTCATCAATGAATATTCAAAATCAATTTTGAACTTATTATAATTAAAATTATTTGCTGAGTAGAATTTTGCATTATCACTTAACATGTCATAAGTATCAGATTGCAACATGGTTTCGATTGCATCTGCACACGCTAGGTGAGACAAAAGGTTAGGCTCGGCCATTTTATCAGTAACAGGATCATAAACCTTCCAGGGGAAATCCACCTGAATCCCGGACAATATTCGATGCTGATCGATGGTCACTGTTGGAATTAATCCAATACCACATGTCTCCTGTTTAATCACTTCTGGCTGGCCATCAATAAGTGGGAAAATAACCGGGACACCATGGTAGAGTGCCTCCATACAAGATAAGCCAAACGGTTCAGTGACCGGCGTACTGATATAAATATCAATCCGGTTGAAAAATGGTGACATATCCTGCTGAAACCCGCTGAAAGTAACATAATCCATTATGTGCAGTTTCTCTGCCAGTGCAATAAATGTATCCCTGTCTGGCCCTTTTCCTGCAATCTCCAGCCCGGCCGGATGGCCCCGGCTGATCAATTCCTGCATCATCAGCAGAGCGACACTGATTCCTTTTAGGCTCACCTGACGTGAGGCCGTTCCCAGCCACAGCGTATTGCCAAGGCGTCTGGGGCGGGTGACAACACCTTCTGGCGCCCTGATACGATTAATCACCACATAATGCGGGCAGGCCAGCTTAAACCGCTGCTCCATTACTCTGCGCGACGCACAGGAAGCAGAGATCACACCATCAAGCATCGCCATGAAACTGTGTGTTTTGAGATTTTGGGGATAACGCCATGAACTACCATGATCGTAATAAACCAGTTTAACTCCTTCCGGCTTTGTAATAAGCCGGGGGATTAAATCCCAGACAATAATGACTTCAGCTTCACTTGTGTTGACCCGTTTCTGTAGTGCATATTTCCTTAGAAACTGAGGCATTTTTAGTGGGATTTTATTGAAAAACCGATTAGCAATTATAATCTTCTGGTCAGGTATGCAGCGGCGGATTTCTGTATCAATGCTATCACTGATACAGATCACGTCATCGCTATAATCTGAAAAATCATTAATATACTGGATAAACAGCCGCTCCACTCCCCCCATTTTTTCCAGATTGATAATGTGAAGCTTTTTCATCTTATGACCTCACTGAGTTGAGCTGCCACATGATGTGCGGTTATATCCGCCATAGCATGACCCTCTGCCGGGCGGATAACATACTGATGGTGGCCATATCCACCGATGAGTTCTGGATCGGTTGGGCCATATAGCGTCAGATTAGGGCGATCCAGAGCTGCTGCAAGATGGCTTAATCCTGTATCCACCGATACCACAGCACGTGCACCGGCCAGAAGGCAGGCAACCCGCTCCAGTGACAACTTTGGCATAACATCAACATAAGTAAAATCCTGCGCAAGGCGTAATGCGCGCTCATGCTCATGCACTTCTCCCCAGAGAAGTTTTATCGTCATGCCCCAGTCTGCCATGATGGCAATGAGCTGACGCCAGCGATCTTCAGGCCAGTGTTTGCTGTCACGGGTCGTTGCGTGCAAAAAAACCAGATAGTTGCCACGTTGTGCAGGGAAATGGCTGCGAAAATAGGGAGCAATGGCGTAATCTCCTGCGGTTACTGGTTTCTGATAGCCGAGACTACTGGCGAAGAGTACTCGTGTTCGCTCGACGGCGTGCTGGTATTCATCAATCTTATGCCGTTTGTCGTACCACCAGCTGGAAAGGGGTTCACGTGCGCTATAAAAACCGGGGCCATGTTTTTCGCCTCGTGCCAGCCGGGTAACCAGCACCGCGCTTTTTATTAACCCCTGCGCATCAACAATCCGATCGTAGCGCTTAAATTGTAGCTGGCGTTTGAAGGCCTTCCACTCCCGGCGCACGCAGCCACTAAACCAGTTTTTACGCCAGCGCCGGATGGCCACGGGAAGAACATCATCAACGGCAGGATGCCAGCCCGGAATCTGGGCAAAGTTCTCCTCAACGACCCAGTCAAAACGAATGCCGGGGAGCTTTAGCATAGCATCAGTCAGTGCAGGCAGAGTGTGCAGTACGTCACCCATAGAAGAGGTTTTAACAATTAAGACCTTCATGACTGTTTTACCGGGCTGCTAAGTAATATATCCAGTTCATTAATAACCCGCTGAGGGTCGATATCTATCAGGCTCTGATGATAGCCCTGTTCAGCGCTACCTTTGCGGAGCTTGTGATAACCCGTAATTAGGCGAATAATTCGGGCATTATGGGAAAGTGGTGGTGTAAAATCGGGGCTGCTTGGTCCATATAGTGCCACCAGCGGTGTGTTGAGCGCTGCTGCAATATGCATTAAACCAGAATCATTACAAACTACCGCACTACAGCACGCCAGCAGCACAACTGCCTGCTCCAGGCGGGTGGCTCCCGCCAGATTGTGGCACCATGGTCGTAATTCAGTACTCAGTGCATTGCAAATTTGATCCCCCGCCTCACCATCTTTTGCCGAACCTAACAACACTACCTGATAGTGTCGTTCGATCATCCTGATGGCGAGAGAGGCATAATGATAATGTGGCCAGCGTTTTGCCGGGCCAAATTCAGCACCGGGGCAAAAGCCAATTATCGGACGCTCGCTGTTCAGCCCGAACTGGGCAGCAGTATCACTCTTTTCGGTATCACTGACATGAAGTTGTGGCCAGAGTAGCGGGTCTGGCAACTGACTGGCATGGCTAATCTCCCCGGCAGGCAAGGCTAGTGCAGCATAACGTTGCACCATTAGCGGAAACGCTGCCTTATCAAGCACTCGCAGATCATTTAGTAATCCGTAGCGCAGCTCTCCGCGCCAGCCAGTGCGGCAGGGGATACTGGCGAAGAAAGGAATCAACGCTGATTTAAACGAATTGGGTAACACATATGCATGATCATAATGGCTGGCACACAACGATTTGCCAATTCGCCAGCGCTCGCCTAATGCCAGAGAGCCATGCCCTAACGGCATCTCCAGCGACTGATTAACCTGGGGCATACGTGAGAGTAATGAACAGCACCACCCAGGGGCGACAACATCAATGACAGCTTCCGGGTATGCTACATGCAGCATACGATAGAGTGTCTGAGACATCATCATATCGCCGACCCACGAAGGACCGATGACCAGAATTTTCATCAGGCTGAATTCCCCTACTTGTGGCTGTTTAACCAGTCCATATAAGCTGTTACTCCCTCAGCCACATTCATAAACGGCTTATGATAACCGGTGGCTCGCAGCCTGGTCAGATCCGCCTGAGTGAAGGTCTGGTAATAGCCTTTTAATTTTTCGGGGAAAGGAATGTACTCAATTTCACCCTGCTTATGCCAAGCAAGGGTGGCATCTGCTACCGCCTGAAAAGATTCAGCGCTTCCGGTTCCGCAGTTGTAAATACCTGAAATGTTATTTTTCCAGCACCACAAATTTACGCTAACCACATCATCTACGTGAATAAAGTCACGTTTAAAGTTTTCACTGCCCATAAACAGCTTCGGATTTCCACCTTTGAGAATCTGTTCATTGAGATGATACGCTACACTCGCCATACTGCCCTTGTGGCCTTCGCGTGGTCCATAAACGTTAAAATAACGGAAGCCACACACCTGTGTTTTCGCCTGCGGCAGAAGATTGCGCACATAGTGGTCGAACAGCATTTTGGAGTAGCCATAAACGTTGAGCGGCTGCTCATACTGACGCTCTTCAATAAAGTCAGCTTCGCGCCCGCCGTAAATAGCTGCTGAGGAGGCATAAAGAAATGGGATATGACGGTCAAGGCAGTAATGCAACAGCGCTTTAGCATAATGGAAATTATTATCCATCATAAAGTTGCCATCCCACTCTGTCGTAGATGAACACGCTCCCTGATGGAAAACTGCCTCTATATTACCAAAACTATCCCCTGCCATTACGCTTGAGATAAAATCGTCTTTATCCATATAATCGGCGATATCAAGATCTGCCAGGTTGACAAATTTGGTGCCATCCTTGAGGTCATCCACTACCAGAATATTGGTATTTCCAGAATCATTTAGCGCTTTAACGATATTACTACCAATAAATCCGGCGCCACCCGTAACAATTATCATCAGTTTTACCCTAACGTACGGAGTGAAACAAAAGGCTTCACTTACCTGATATTAATTATAATATCACCTCATTACCCCCCAAAGCCAAATGACGCTAACTCAAGTCAGAAGGGGTTTAGAACAACCCGCAGAACGATGGTGATAATGTTAGCGAACCCGACCTGGTAAGATTTAGCGATGCGCTTTTGCGTTACTTCGAATCCTTTGGTTCCATTTTAGTACTGGATAAATGGGTTGTGAACCAGCCCGCCAGTGGGCTACTGACAATGCTTTCACAAACCAGCTCCAGTATTCTTACCGGGGGAATTGCTGGCAAAGGCTGTTTTGATATACAGACCTCTCCCGCATAACCTGAACGATGACTGTTTGCCACCTCTGCCGCAGGGTAGACTGAGGATGTCATGCCATCAGTACTCATAATCTGATTCACTAACATGCCTGGGCTGACCAGGGTAATATCTGGCGGCAGAGCAGGTATCATTTGTTGCAGTACACGTATTGTCGAGGGATAAGGGTGGCCTATAGCAACGGCGCGTCCGTTACGTCGTGCCAGATTTACCGCCAGTTGTAACTGTTTTCTGATCGCAGCTTCATTCCTGTCATTATCCAGAAAAATCTGACGCCTGATAACAGGCACCCCTGTTCCCTTTGACGCCTGTACTGACTGACTATCGCCGATAGTCATGCTGTCGAGAAAATAGTAATGATAATTTGTAAGAACCCGCATAACTTTCTGCATCCCCGGCAGACTGCGGGTCATCGCACTACCCATATGATTATTGATACCCGCTGCATAGGGGACTTTTTCCGTCGCCTCGCGGATAATACGCGAGATCTCCGCAAGGCTCATATCAGGATAGAGTGTATCTTTCTCGAGCGACTGTGGCTTCAGCGGTGCCATAGGTAAATGGATAAGCACTTCATGACCATGCTGATGCGCTTTGGTCGCTAACATATGAGCATATGGCGCATTGGGCAGTACGGCTAGCGAGATAGCCGCTGGCATCTCAAGTAAAAAACTCTCCTGTTTTAACTGGTAACCAATATCATCGACTACCAGCGCCAGTTCTCCACCGTAAACAGTAAAACTGATGAAAAAGCTAACCAGCGCCCCGTAACATGAATATTTAGATAACAAAGTTACTTCTCCAGCCACGGCAGAGGGTTCACTGCCTGCCCCTGCCGGCGTATTTCGAAATAGAGTGAAGAGGAACCCCTGCCACCGCTGGAGCCAACTAACGCGATAACCTGACCCGCTTTAACCTTAGCTCCCGAGCTAACCAGCGCACTCTGATTATAACCATAAATGCTCATATCCCCTTTTCCGTGCGCAATAACGATGACCAATCCATATCCTTGTAACCAGTCAGCCATCAATACATGCCCGTCAGCAATCGCTTTCACTTCACTGCCCTGCGGTGCGCCAATAACCAGCCCTTTCCAGCGCAGTTCACCCTGAATCGGTTCCCCAAACTGATGCTCGATTCGCCCACGTACCGGCCAGATCGCCTGTCGTGCAGGGCGACCAAGCCCGCCCGTGCGCGCCATCAGCTCCCGTTCGCTCTGGGTTGGCACATAGGTAGTGCCTTTACGTTTAGCCTGCTCCTGACGCTGGCGTACTTTGTCAGCCTGCTGAGTTTCACGCTGAGAAAGCGCGCGGGCTTTCTGCTCAGCCAGGGTAATTTGCTTGCGCAGCTGATTTTCATTTTCACGCATTTCTGCCAGCTGTTGCTGATCTTTCTTCAGAGAAGCATTGAGTTTGGTCAACGTTACCTTGCGTGCACCCTGGACCTCTTTCAGCTTCTGCTGCTCAGCGCGCTGCCGGGTGAATAATGTTTCCTGTTGTCCCTGCTTCTGCCTGAGTATGACCTGTTGTGCTGAAAGTTGCCCGCGGGTTTGCTGCAGATGGATCATCGTCTGCTGACGAGCCTCGTTAAGATAGCTGAAATATGCAAGAATGCGCTCGCCACGCTGACTCGCCTCGGTGCTCAATAGCATCTGCAGCACATTATGCTGACCCTGACGAAACGCGGCATCGAGCTGCGCTGCAAGCAGAGCTTTTTGCTGCTTCTGCTGCTGCTCAAGCTTTGAAATAGCGTCTGTAAGCGTAGTGATCCCGGCGCTTAGTTGCTTTAGCATTTTTTGCATTTTCCGCAACTGGCTGGCTGCCTCTGCGATGGTCTTTTCCTGATTCTGCAATTGTGCCATCAGGTTACTTCGCTGCTGTTTTTGTAGCTGCACTCGCTTTTCTTTATTAGCGATCTCCTGCTGTATCGATCTGAGCTGAGCCTGATGGCCATCAATAGCAACAGAAGCTGGCATCCAGAGTATCGCCCCTGCATAAAACAGGCTGACACATACGGACAAACTGGCACGCGGCAGTGAAGCGCAACGTAGCACCTGTATGATACATGTAGTTAATTTTTCCCTCATAATAAGAAAATTATTCCATTTTAAACAGATGGTTACTAGAATTTTGGTGCTGAGTTCTAAAAAGAAAGACAGCCAAATCCAGGATGCTGGCTGGTACAGATTGCAGTAGTGTGGCCAGATTGCTTTCCCCACTGATGTTAATCACCGTTAACAATAGCACGCTTACCCGTCAGATTGAATTGATGGCATTATGGCGCACATAAAGAGGCTTTGCTAACCAGATAGCTGTACATATAGCACTTGGAAGGTATACTCATAGCCCACAGTTAAATTTATTAATCCTTTCGAGAGTTGTTACACATCATGCAGGAAATTATGCAATTCGCCAGCCAACACACCATACTGACTCTTGCATGGGTTGTTTTACTGGTTTTAGTCATAGTCACGACTATTAAAGGGCTCTTCTCCAAGATAAAAATGGTGAGTAATAGTGAGGCAACCCATCTGATTAATAAAGAAGAAGCCGTCGTGGTAGACACCCGCAATCGGGATGATTTCCGAAAAGGCCACATCTCCGGTGCACTGAACATCCAGGCAGCGGATATTAAAAAAGGCAGTTTCAGCGAGCTGGAAAAATATAAAACAAAGCCTGTAATCGTTGCCTGTGCAACTGGTCACAGCGCTCATGAGTCTGCTGCTACGTTATATACATCTGGTTTTCAGCAGGTTCTCATTCTCAAAGAAGGTATTTCAGGATGGAATGGGGAAAATCTGCCATTAATACGTGGCAAATAACGCAAGTTATATGCCGCTGTTCTCTGGCATGCTGCCTTCTCAAGGAGGGCATTTCAGGCCGGAGTGGAGAAGTCTGCCACTGAAACAGGTGGCTAATGATTAAGGAGAATCAATCATGGCAAATATAGAAATATATACATTATCAACATGTCCGTGGTGCAAAAAGGCAAAAGCGCTATTGAGACAAAAAAAAGTATCTTTTAAAGAGATCGTCATTGACAATAATAGCCATAACCGTGAAGAGATGATCAAACGTAGTGGCCGAACCACTACCCCCCAGATTTTCATTAATGGAAAGCATATCGGTGGTTATAATGATATCTACGAACTTGATAAACGAGGTGGTTTAGACCCCTTACTAAAGTAAATAGAAATTTGCATTTAAAAACACTGTGATGATGGATTATTAACTGAACAGGATTATTACTCAATGTCAGAAAGCAACAGTACCGAGATGACTTTTAATATTCAACGTATTTACGTCAAAGATATCTCCTTTGAAGCGCCTCAGGCACCTCATATCTTTCAGAAAGAGTGGGAGCCGCAAGTCAAACTGGATTTAGACGCTAATTCCAGCCAGCTTGACAACAACATTTATGAAGTTGTATTGCGGGTCACTGTAACTGCCACACTAAACAATGATCATGCGTTTTTGTGTCAAGTGCAGCAGGCGGGAGTATTTGATATTGCAGGTATTAATAGTGATCAGATGGCACATTGCCTTGGGGCTTATTGTCCTAATATCCTGTTCCCCTATGCGCGGGAATGCATCACCAGTATGGTAGCGAGGGGAACATTCCCGCAAATTAATCTGTCACCAGTCAATTTTGATGCTTTGTACATGAACTACCTGCAACAACAGCAACAGCAGGCAAATGAAACACCACCACAGGATGCATGATGTCGCTCTCTCCTGCACCTTCGATTAGCGTTATCGGTGCCGGCTCTTACGGCACCGCCCTTGCGATTACTCTTTCGCGCAATGGCCTGCCAGTCACACTCTGGGGGCATAATCCCGATCATATAGCCCGGCTAGCTACAGAACGTACCAATCAGTTGTTTCTGCCCGGTGTCTCTTTTCCTCCCTCTCTGACGGTGGAGCCCTCTCTGGAGAAGGCTGTTTTATCCAGCCGTGATTTGCTGGTCGTAGTTCCCAGTCATGTATTTGGAGAGGTTCTGCTCAATATCAAACCTTTTTTACAGCCAGTGACTCGTCTTGTCTGGGCGACCAAAGGTCTGGAGCATGAAACAGGGCGGCTGTTACAGGATGTCGCACGGGAAATCCTCGGCAACACTATCCCGCTGGCAGTAATCTCCGGCCCTACTTTTGCAGGAGAAATGGCAGCGGGAATGCCTACTGCCATTGCCCTGGCGGCAACGGATCATATATTTGCCAGCGAGCTGTGCCAGCGTATCCACTGTGGTAAAAGTCTGCGGGTTTACCGTAATGCCGATTTTACTGGTGTACAATTGGGCGGCGCAGTGAAAAATGTCATCGCTATTGGTGCAGGTATCTCTGATGGCATCGGCTTTGGTGCTAATGCCCGCACGGCGCTGATTACGCGCGGACTGGCAGAGATGTCCCGTCTGGGTAGTGCGCTTGGTGCTGATGCTGCAACTTTTATGGGAATGGCCGGGCTTGGTGATTTAGTCCTCACCTGCACTGATAACCAGTCGCGCAATCGCCGTTTCGGCATCATGCTCGGTCAGGGAAGCGCTGTGACTCAGGCTCAAAATAGCATCGGCCAGGTGGTAGAAGGATTCCGAAATACCAAAGAAGTCAGAGCACTGGCAGCGCGTTTCAATGTCGAAATGCCAATAACCGAGCAAATTTATCAGGTGCTTTATTGCGAAAAGAGCCCACAGGAGGCAGCATGGACTCTGTTAGGTCGCACAAGCAAAGATGAAAATAGTCAGAGTTAGTGGAAGGAGCGCCACAATAAAGGTGCCCCCCTGGCACTATTTTTCAACAGGAGTGAAGGCAATGACAGGAATCGAACTGGAACTGGTTTGGGGTAATATCATAGCGGAAGCCCGGGCGCTTGCTGATAGCGAGCCAATGCTGGCAAGCTTCTATCACTCTACGCTACTAAAACACGAAAACCTCGGCAGTGCCCTGAGTTATATGCTGGCGAACAAGCTGGCTAATCCAAACATGCCCGCTATTACAGTGAGGGAAATTATCCTCGATGCTTACCAAAAGGATCCCTCTATGATAGATTCTGCTGCCTTTGATATTCAGGCAGTACGCATGCGTGACCCCGCCATTGATAAATACTCAACACCCCTGCTCTACCTAAAAGGTTTCCACGCACTACAGGCCTTTCGAATTGGCCACTGGCTATGGAACGCAGGACGCAAGGCGCTGGCAATTTATTTACAGAATGAGATTTCACGCTCCTTCGCTGTCGATATCCATCCGGCTGCGCGTATTGGGCACGGTATCATGCTTGACCACGCCACTGGCATCGTCATTGGTGAAACTGCGGTGATTGAAAATGATGTTTCGATATTACAGTCGGTAACGCTTGGCGGAACCGGTAAAGTCTGTGGTGATCGTCATCCAAAAATTCGTGAAGGGGTCATGATTGGCGCAGGAGCAAAAATTCTTGGCAATATAGAAGTGGGGCGCGGGGCGAAAATCGGCGCGGGATCTGTCGTGCTGCATTCGGTACCACCTCACACCACCGCAGCTGGCGTGCCTGCCAGGCTGGTGGGCAAGCCGGCATCAGAAAAACCGTCTATGGATATGGACCAGCAAATTCCCGGTTTTGAATTCGGAGATGGTATCTAACAACCGTGCTGGTCAGAAATCTGAACTGGGCAATATAACAACTTAACTACTGGTCTGTGTGTGACTATTAATCATCGCTGGTTAGATTACTGCACAACATTGCCCCGCTATAATCTAGTTGCCGCCAGGCTTCATAAGCCACTACTGACACCGAATTGGAGAGGTTCATGCTGCGGCTTCCTGCCACCATCGGAATGCGGACTTTTTGCCCGGAGTTTAGAGGACCAAGGATATCCGAAGGCAGCCCGCGACTCTCAGGGCCAAACAACAGATAATCTGCTGACTGATAACGCACATCGCTATGTACTGCCTTACCTTTGGTCGTAAGAGCAAACAGCCGCACGGGTTGCTCAGAAGCCATAAATCCGTCGTAACTACTATGGCGCTTTATAGTAATGAATTCGCGATAATCAAGGCCAGCGCGGCGAAGGCGTTTATTATCAAGGGTAAAACCGAGCGGTTCAATAAGATGTAAAGCAAAACCCATGTTTGCACATAGCCTGATGATATTGCCAGTATTTGGGGGAATTTCAGGTTCAAACAGAACAATATTAATCATGAACGTGGCCTTAGAGTGTAAGGCCACAGGATAGCAAATTATGAACGACTGCTGTAAAGGGGTAACCAGATTGCCAGACGCAGTCCTCCCAATGGGCTGTCATCCGCTTTCACCTTTCCACGATGCTGATGAACGGCAGTTTCGACAATTGCCAGCCCAAGTCCTGTACCACCTGACTCACGATCGCGCGCCTCATCGGTGCGGTAAAATGGCCGGAATATTTGCTCACGATCATCCGGGCTTACACCAGGACCATCGTCGTCCACATGAATCGTAACTCCCTGATTATCTACTGAAAAACTAATGGAAATGAGGCTGTTAGAATAACGTAATGCATTACGGACGATATTTTCCAGCGCACTCTCAAGTGCATTCGGATTACCATACAGCGGCCATGGGCCGGGAGGGTACGGAACTTCTAACGTTTTGCCCATCTGTTCAGCTTCAAAACGTGCATTCTCCAGCATAGGTGCCCAAAGCTGATTTGCTTTCATCACCTCACTCAGCAGTGCGCTTTTATTCTGCGCATGAGACAGCACCAACAGATCATTTATCATACCATCAAGCCGGCCAGCTTCGGTTTCAATCCGTTCCAGCTCTTTACCTTCACCGTTTCGGCGGCGTAACAGTGCTGTTGCCAACTGTAGTCGGGTAAGCGGAGTGCGAAGCTCGTGCGATATATCTGATAACAGACGTTGTTGCGTTTTTATCATACCCCCCAGCGCATTTACCATTTGATTAAAACTCGCACCAGCTGCCTTAAACTCCTGTGGTCCATCCTTCTCAAGTTCAGGATGTGGCCGCAGATTTCCTGCTGCAACTTCATCAGCAGCATACTTGAGCCTGCGCGCCGGCCGGGCAAGGCTCCAGGCCAGCCACAATAAGAGGGGAGAACTGACAAGCATCGTCACGACCAGTAGCAGTAGTGGCCTGTCGAAAAGTAAATTGATGAAATCGAGCTGAGAGCCACCGGAAGGCCGAATCAGATAGAGCATATAGTCTTCGTCATCATCCACCACTGAGAACGGACCAGATATTTCAATCTGCCCATAATTTTTCTTTTGCGGCTGATTAACGTTATCTGACTGGCCGATAAAGTTGCGGACAGTTTGTATCTCATCGCGGTTAGCGCCAATAACTCTGCCTTCGCTGGTTACAAGCAACAGCCGCTGCCCGGAGGGAGCACATTTTGCGATGGCGTGAAATAACCGTCGCCACCATATTAGATCATTAGGGGGAGTCTGTTTAAGCTCAGCTTCTACATGTTGCTTGATCACCTTACCCTGCTGCTGCTCATGTTCTACTAACGGCGTCATCTGACGAGTATCGAATTTGGGCAACATCAGCACCAGCATTAATACAAGTGCCATAGTAGACCAGAAAATTGCGAAAATACGGGTTGTCAGGCTTGAAATCATCTGGCAGAGACCATTAAATATCCACGTCCGCGTAACGTCTTAAACCAAGGTTGCCCATCTTTACGGTTTGGGAGTTTACGGCGAAGATTGGAAATATGCATATCAATTGCACGATCAAAAGGGGTAAGTCGCTTATCCAAAACCTGCTGGCTAAGATGCTCACGCGATACTACCTGGCCCAGATGCTGAGCCAGCAAATAGAGCAGAGTAAATTCGGTCCCGGTAAGATCAATTGGCTGATTATCAAAGCTGGCTTCCTGACGACCGGGGCTGAGTCGCAGCAAGTCAACCTCAAACACCGGAGAACTGGATTCATGTTGCTGTTGCTGCTCACTCCAGTTTGAACGGCGCAAAATGGCACGAATTCTCGCCACCAGCTCACGATCATTAAATGGCTTAGGCAGATAATCATCCGCACCAAGTTCTAACCCAAGAACCCGATCCAATTCACTGCCGCGCGCAGTCAGCATAATAACCGGGATCTGATACTGCTGACGCAGCTCTCTAAGGGTATCAAGACCATTCTTCTTTGGCATCATAACGTCAAGTAATAACAAGTTAACTGAGCTATCCAGCATGTTCAATGCCTGTTCACCATCACTGGCAACCGCAACATCAAATCCCTCCATTTCCAGCAACTCTTTTAAGAGTGAGGTCAGCTCGCGGTCATCATCAACTAACAGAATCTTATTCATTTTTAATTGCCCTCCACAGGCAAAATACCTTGAACAAATACGGTCATCCCATCACTTTACTTAGTTTTACACCCCCTGACGCAGGTTTGCAGGGAGAACCTTAGACTGCGTATTGTAATTTATGTTGGCATACGGTAAACCAAATCCGGGAGTAAACGATGCGTAAGATTATCGCTGTCGTTGTAGTTCTGGTATCAACAATTAGTTTTTCCACTATTCCAGCTGCAAGTGATCAGATACATCAAAAGCATAGCGGAATTGCAACGGAATGCATGATTAAATTCCCACACAGCGATATGTTTACTGGTATTACTTTCACAGAATATCAGCGACAGCGCATACGTGATCTGATGGCACTAGCCAGGCATCAATTCACTCCTATGTATTCCAATGATTTAGACACATTATATAAATTAACTACCGCAAAACTTTTTGATGAAAAGACTTATCGGCGTGGCCTGGAGAGCTTTGCACAAAATGTGATTAAACAACAAATAATCTATGCCAGAATTTATCATCAAATGTATCGTATGCTGACACCTAAACAACGCGCTATTTGTGACAAAAATCATCAGGCACGCATGATGAAAATACGAGAGATAAGTGAGATGCAGCCGGTCATCATTTTGGATGAAAACAGACAATATCAGTAATAACGGGAGATATTCTCCCTGTTTTTTCTTCCCGCGCGACCATCTTTATTTCTGCTCACGTAATTAAACTTGCGTTTAAAACAGAATTCTGATGCAAAATTTCATATCATGTTGGCAGTGCAGACATAAATAAATCATAACGTTATTTACAAAATAATGGGGGATTTTAATTAACGAGACTGCGTGTAAACAGTTTCTATCAAATATTCCATAGCCCTTCGATGAAATTCTGAATCGCCAGTGTTTAAACAAATCGGGATTAACAACACGAAGAGTGGTTCAATAATAACAAATATTTCTCAGCACTGACAAAAATGGCACAGAGTAATAGATAAAACCCCTCCATTCAAAAGAAGAATATCTCCGCATGCAGTCAGCAACAAAACATTCTACATTTTCATCTTTTCTGCCATATCTTAATAAGCGCCAGACTACTGACAGGAACAGTTAAATTACTGTGTCTCTGCCGACTTTATTTTTTAGTCTGGTATGTTGATAAAAATGCCTTTAGCAATGGGCCAGCGTAAGGCAATAACACCCTTTTTTGCAGCCGGTATGGTCTTGCCTTGTAAACAAATAATGAGCACACAATTGTTTATAAACGCTGCAGGTGAGCAAATAGCTGTGTATACTATCGGAATTAAAAACGATTTTGTACTTAATCATACTCAAGAAAACAAATGGCTCAAGGCTCGCTCTATATTGTCTCTGCTCCAAGTGGAGCAGGAAAATCAAGCCTGATTCAGGCATTGCTGAAAACTCAACCACTCTATGATACGCAGGTATCTGTCTCACACACTACGCGGCCTAAACGTCCGGGTGAAAAACAGGGTGAGCACTACTTTTTCGTCTCACACGCTGAGTTCCGCACCATGATTGAACAAGACGCCTTTCTGGAATATGCCCAGGTTTTCGATAACTTTTATGGAACCTCGCGGGAGACTGTTGAGCAAATACTGGCGACAGGTGTCGATGTTTTTCTTGATATCGACTGGCAGGGCGCCCAGCAAATTCGGCAAAAGATGCCACATTCACGAAGCATTTTTATTTTTCCTCCCTCCAGAGATGAGTTAATACGCCGCCTGCGCGGCCGTAATCAGGATAGTGAAGAAGTTATCACAAGACGCATGGCGCAGGCGGTGGCCGAAATGAGTCACTATGCAGAATATGACTACTTAATTGTTAACGATGATTTCGATCTGGCCCTTTCGGATTTGAAAACCATCATACGTGCTGAGAGATTACACATGGGGCGGCAAAAGACGCGTCATGACGGCCTTATAACCAAACTATTGGCAGAGTAATGACAGTTTTAGTATGATGTAAAATTGGCCTTTGATTTGTGGAGTTATTACTATGGCACGCGTAACCGTACAGGCCGCAGTAGAGAAAATTGGTAATCGTTTCGACCTCGTTCTGGTCGCTGCACGGCGCGCACGCCAGATGCAGGTAAAAGGGAAGGATCCACTGGTCCCGCCTGAGAACGATAAACCCACCGTTACCGCCCTGCGGGAAATTGAAGAAGGGTTAATAACTAACCAGATTCTTGATATTCGTGAACGTCAGGAACAGCAGGAACAGGAAGCAGCTGAACTCCAGGCCGTTACTGCTATTGCCGAAGGCCGCCGTTAATTATCTTGCAGGTCTCCCTTGCATCTGTTTGAAAGTTTCTATCATGTAATTGTCAAATACCTGCCCGAGGAACAAATTGAGCTCCTCAGGCAGGCTTATTTTTTCTCACGTGATGCCCATGAAGGGCAGACACGCACCAGCGGTGAACCCTACATCACGCATCCTATTGCTGTGGCAACTATTCTGGCTGGCATGAAACTGGATCATGAAACCTTAATGGCCGCATTGCTTCACGATGTGATAGAGGATACCCCGGCCACTTACCAGGATATGGAGCATCTGTTTGGCAAAAGCGTCGCCGAACTGGTTAATGGCGTCTCTAAGTTAGATAAACTGGAATTCCGCGATAAAAAGGAAGCTCAGGCTGAAAACTTTCGTAAGATGATCATGGCCATGGTGCAGGATATTCGCGTCATTTTGATCAAACTGGCGGATCGCACTCACAATATGCGCACACTGGGGGCATTGCGGGCTGATAAACGACGACGTATCGCCAGAGAAACCCTGGAGATATACAGTCCTCTGGCACATCGTCTTGGTATCCACCATCTGAAAATCGAACTGGAAGAGTTGAGCTTTGAAGCGCTCTATCCCAATCGCTACAGGGCGATCAAAGGGGTCGTTAAGGCAGCACGGGGGAACCGTAAAGCGATGATCCAGAAAATCCTCGCTGAAATCGATGGCCGGCTTCAGGAGGCAGATATCCCCTGCCGTGTGTTTGGGCGGGAAAAGCATCTCTACTCGATTTACTGCAAAATGCAGCTTAAAGAGCAACGCTTCCACTCCATCATGGATATTTATGCCTTTCGGGTCATTGTTCAGGATGTTGATACCTGCTACCGGGTGCTGGGCCAGATGCACAACCTGTATAATCCCCGGCCAGGGCGAGTAAAAGATCATATCGCCATTCCCAAAGCCAATGGCTATCAATCGTTACATACTTCAATGATAGGTCCACACGGCGCACCTGTTGAGGTGCAGATTCGTACAGAAGATATGGATCAGATGGCGGAAATGGGTGTAGCCGCTCACTGGGCTTATAAAGAGGAAGGGGAAACCAGCACCACTGCACAAATTCGAGCCCAGCGCTGGATGCAGAGCCTGCTGGAGCTACAACAGAGTGCCAGCAGTTCTTTCGAATTTATCGAGAGCGTAAAATCTGATCTCTTCCCGGATGAGATTTATGTTTTCACTCCTGAAGGGCGCATTGTTGAACTGCCGGCAGGTGCAACACCGGTGGATTTTGCTTATGCCGTTCATACCGACATCGGTCATGGATGTGTAGGCGCACGAGTTGACCGTCACCCCTTTTCACTTTCACAGCCGCTTTCCAGTGGTCAGACTGTAGAAATTATTACTGCGCCGGGAGCCCGCCCTAATGCAGCATGGCTTAACTTCGTTGTAAGTTCACGTGCACGCGCCAAAATCCGTCACATGCTAAAAAACCTGAAACGTGAAGATTCAATCAACCTCGGACGCCGCCTGCTAAATCATGCTCTGGGAGGCAGCCGTAAGCTTTCTACTATTCCTGCTGAATACATTGAAAAAGAACTGGAGCGTATGCGGCTGCCAGCACTTGACGATTTGCTGTCAGAAATTGGTCTGGGCAACGCAATGAGCGTGGTAATAGCAAGAAATCTACAGCAAGGCAGCCCTGCCGTCCCGGCATCTGGCATCGGTCTGCGAAGCAAACTACCGATTAAAGGGGCTGATGGTGTACTCATCACTCTGGCCAAATGCTGCCGCCCAATCCCCGGTGATCCGATTGTGGTCCATGTTAGTCCTGGCAAAGGGCTAGTAGTTCATCATGAATCCTGCCGTAATATTCGTGGTTATCAGAAAGAGCCAGAAAAATTCATGGCAGTTGAATGGGATAAAGCGACTGAACAAGAGTTCGTGACGGAGATTAAGGTTGATATGTACAACCATCATGGCGCACTGGCTAATCTGACCGCAATTATCAACGCCGTTGGCTCTAACATTCAGAGTTTAAATACTGAAGAGAAAGATGGCCGGGTGTATTGTACATATATTCGTCTGACCACGCGTGATCGCATCCATCTGGCGAAAATCATGCGAAAAATTCGTGTGATGCCTGGTGTGATAAAAGTTCATCGCAATCGTAACTGATATGATGGTATGAATACGCCTTTCCTGCTATACATCAGACCAGGGCCCACATCTTGCCTGCCGCATCTCACCGTATGTATCAGCCAGTCCGGTAAAACAGATATTACTCCAATGACCAGCCGCAAAACACAACACCAGCGTCAGTATGCCAGTACGAATGACCGTAATGTAAACCTTGCTGATGGCGGGAAGCTGCTGCTACCCGTGAGAGGTTATCCGGCTCTGATTGGTTCGGCTCGTCGGAGGCGGCTATCCTGTCCGCCCATGAACGATGAATACACCATTGTCACCCCACCACCACGGCGGAACACTACGCAACCGGTGCCACAATGAGAGGGAACCTGCTGGACGCCATACCCTTAAGTACACTCTTCGGAGTTGGCGCTGGTCTGGCTGGCAAACTGGCAAAATTAGGCTTACATAGTGTTCAGGATCTGCTGCTGCACCTCCCGCTCCGCTACGAAGATCGCACCCGTCTTTATCGTATCGCAGAGCTGCAACCTGGCATTAGTGCTATGGTTGAAGGTGAAATATTGCGCAGTAACATGACAACAGGGCGGCGGCGGACACTCGTCTGTCAGTTAAGCGATGGCAGCGGCATGCTCTCGCTGCGCTTTTTTAATTTTACCGTCGCGATGAAAAACAGTCTCGCTCCGGGATGCCGGGTAAACGTTTGGGGAGAAATTCGCTCCGGTCCGCGTACGCTCGAAATCATTCATCCTGAATACAAAATCTGTAAAGAGCAATCCCCTGTGTTACTTCAGAAAAGCCTGACCCCGGTTTATCCGGTGACTGAGGGAATACGTCAAACCACATTCCGTCATCTCACTTCCCAAGCACTAGCACTGCTGGATAACCATGATATCGCCGAGTTACTGCCGCCAGAACTGAGCCACACAATGATTACGTTGCCCGACGCTCTGCGCCTGTTACATCGGCCGCCTCCGGATGTGGCACTGTTACAACTAGAACGTGGCCAACATCCCGCCCAGCACAGGCTGATAATGGAGGAACTACTGGCACATAACCTTAGTGTGCTGGCATTGCGTGCTGGGGCTCGACGCCATCACGCATTCTCACTCCAGCCACAGCCGGCACAACGTGAAAAACTGCTGGCAAATCTGCCCTTCAAACTAACCGCCGCACAACGCAGAGTAGTCAGCGATATCGACAACGATTTGGCCCATGATTATCCGATGATGCGTCTGATTCAGGGCGATGTAGGCTCAGGAAAAACCCTGGTAGCCGCGCTGGCCGCTCTTACCGTCATTGCGGGCGGTAAACAGGTAGCGATGATGGCACCCACCGAACTCCTGGCTGAACAACACGCTAACAACTTTGCTCAGTGGTTTGCGCCACTGGGAATTGAGACAGGCTGTCTGACTGGCAGACAAAAAGGTAAAGCGCGTGCTGCAAAACTTCAGGCCATAAATAGTGGTCAGATTGCAATGATAGTGGGTACGCATGCACTGTTTCAGCAACAGGTCGAGTTCTGCCAGCTAGCGCTGGTAATTATTGATGAACAGCACAGATTTGGCGTTCATCAGCGTTTACTTTTGAGAGAAAAAGGACAACAGCAAGGGATTTATCCCCATCAGTTAATTATGACCGCTACACCGATTCCCCGTACCCTGGCAATGACAGCGTATGCTGATTTGGATACCTCAGTCATTGATGAACTGCCTCCCGGCAGAATCCCGGTAGGAACCGTTGCTGTTCCCGACATACGCCGCAAAGAAGTTATCGAACGAATACATTATGCCTGCCAGCGTGAAGGACGCCAAGCTTACTGGGTATGTACTTTAATTGAACAGTCTGAGCAGATGGAGGCCCAGGCTGCACAGGTAACATGGCAGGAGCTACAACTGGCACTGCCCGATCTCAATGTAGGTTTAGTACATGGCCGGATGAAATTACAACAGAAACAGAGTGTAATGGACGACTTCCAGAAAGGTAAATTGCACCTGCTGGTGGCAACTACCGTGATTGAAGTAGGCGTAGATGTCCCAAATGCCAGCCTGATGATTATTGAAAATCCGGAACGACTTGGGCTGGCACAGTTACACCAGTTGCGGGGCCGCATCGGGCGCGGCAGCATTGCTTCGCATTGTGTTCTGTTGTATAAATCGCCCCTGAGCAAAACAGCACAACAGCGGCTGGAAGTACTGCGTGAAAGCCAGGATGGTTTTTTGATTGCGCAGCGTGATCTTGAAATCCGGGGGCCGGGAGAACTGCTCGGCACTCGCCAGACTGGTAATGTCGAATTTCGCGTAGCGGACCTGTTGCGCGATCAGGCGATGATTCCTGAAGCAAGGCGTATTGCCCGCCATATTCATCAGCACTATCCCGAACAGGCGCTGGCGCTGATTGAACGCTGGCTGCCACAAACTGATCATTACAGTCATGCCTGAATTCTCCCGGTGATCAGAGCGTGAGCTCAGGTCTCTGGCCCCGACTGGTCTCCCGAAAAGCAGATAAATAAGAATGAGTTGAAGTCTGGCAGTAACGGATAAAGAAAGTATGAATAGAAAAGTGTATTGCGCCCGGCGCCGCCTCGCGACAATTCTGAGTTCCCTTTTTGCTCAAAAAATGTAAACCTCTTCATTTAATCTGAATACCACTCTATTAGGTGGAATATCAGGGAGTCGCTTCGGCACGCTGCCGTTGAATCAGAGTGATAAACTAGGCATAACCACACGTTGCCGACATTATAAAAGAGATCACCAAATGAAATTTCTCGCTAAGGTGTTGTTCACTTTGCTGCTATTAGCGGCGCTGGGAGTGGCAGGGCTCTACATGATGCTCCAAAGCCACTGGGGCACAAACTGGGTGAGTCGCTACATCAGTGAAAACTCTGATTATCAACTTCATTTTAGTAAAATCGAATACCGTTTATCTGACCCGTTTCATTTGCTACTCAATGATGTCACCCTCGGGCACAAAGGTCAGGCACCCCTGCTGACGGCAAAGCAGGTTGATCTCGGTCTGGGCCTGACTCAATTCGTTATCCCCCTTCACTTCCCGGCTATTCATCTCACGGAGGGTGTAGTCATGCTTAGTGATGAGCACAAGCTGCCGCCGCTCAGCGCAGACCATCTCCAGCTCTCGCGCATGAAAATTGAGAATTCACAGTATATGCTGCCAGTAACAGCGGAAAAGGTGGATGGTGCAATCACCCCCTGGAAGCCAGTGGATGGTAACGTAATTGGCGATAAAGCTCACTTCCAGTTCAGTGCCAGTCATATCAAACTGGCAGATTTCTCAGGACAGAATTTGTTGCTGGAAGGTATGCTGGCTGATCATAAACTCACCGTAACTAATGCCGGCGTAGACCTGGCAGGCGGTACACTCACAGGTAGCGCGATTCGGGATGCCGGGGGTAACTGGCTTATCAATAGTCTGCGGCTGAGTGGTCTTCATCTGCAAACGACAAAATCACTGAATGATATTTTTGCTTCTGTTCTGGCGCTACCCTCTGTTCATGTCAAACGACTGGATGTAACCAATGCACAGCTGGAAGGGGAAGGCTGGGCAGCAAGTGATCTCGATTTGTCTCTGGATAATCTGACGCTAAGTAACAACGACTGGCAGAGCAATGGCGGTACTCTGTTACTGAATGCCAGCACCATTGTCAAAAATGGCTTGCAGCTAAGTGATCCGATTATCAATGTCAGCTTTTCACCACAAGGTATTACCATCAGACAACTTAGTACTCGCTGGGCTCAGGGACTGATTCGTACCTACGGCCGCTGGAGCCGCGCGGACAAGAAATTGACGCTGGATGATGCAGCGCTGGTCGGGCTGGAATATACCCTGCCCGAAAACTGGCGGGATATCTGGATGGCTGCGCTCCCCGACTGGCTGAATAGCGTGCAGGTTTTGCATTTTAGCGCTAATCGGAATCTGATTATTGATATCAATCCTGAGTTTCCGTTTCAGATGACGTCGCTGGAAGGTAACGGCAGCAATCTGCTACTGGTAAAAGATCACCAGTGGGGGATCTGGGGCGGTAAAATGAGCTTTAATGCTTTCGCAGCTACATTTAATCGGGTAGAGCTTTACCATCCGTCAATTTCACTGGGTAGCAATGATGAACAGATTGAAATTTCTGAACTGAGCGCGTTCATCAAAGGAGGATTACTGGAAGCAAACGGCACCGTGACTCAGTCACCACAACGTCTCACCCAGCTTAATCTGACAGGTCGTAATGTACCACTCAGTTTTCTGAAAAACTGGGGGTGGCCGGCAACAGTGTTACAGGACACAGGAAGGCTGGAGATGACGCTCGATGCCAGTCTCGCGGCAGGGACTGAGCTTCGCAAAAGTATGAATGCCACGCTCAGCAATAGCCAGGGAGAGAAAACCGTCAGCATGAGGATGACCCAGGGGATGATCGTCCAGTCTCAAACCGGAAGCACCAAGCGATAACGAGAGGCTGATGCACCGCTTACTCGTTTGGTGGTTCCAGTGGATCATTGGGATCAGCAGGCAGCACGATGTATACACCTTCAAATATCGTGCTGTTCCTTTCGCTGCCATAAAGCTCTACTTCCAGCTGTACGCGTGCCTTGCGTCCTTGCGCGAGACGGTCGAGATCACCGCTCAAAGAGCCCAGGTCAGCCGCGGCGCCCGGACGGCCGCTAATGGCTTTACTGTAGCGAATGTTAGCCTGCGCCAAAATGATAGTCCCACCCAGATGCCGCTCACGCAGTAACAGCCAAATAAGCCCCCAGCCGGTTAATGTTGCCAGCGAAAACAGGCTGCCGGCAAACAAGGTGTGATGTGGATTTTGATTAACGGTTTCCGACATAGTCGTGATGAACTTCTGACCGGTATACTGTAGAATCCTCACCCCCATCTTTTCACTGAGTGGAATATAATTATACCAAGCCTGCTGGAGCTGCTCACACCAGTCAGCCCGGTGCAGGATATCATCCAGAGGCAGCACCGGTTTAACCATCAGGTAATCCGGTGTTGCTGTTATTTGCGGTCCGCTTATCTCGCCGTGATTAAGGAATCCCAGCTTAATGAAAAATTCAACAGCATCTTCACCAGCGCGACAGGTGATACGCTCTACCCCCTCCTGGCGTGCCACTGACTCCAGCGTCATCGCTACCAGGGTGCCCAATCCTTTGTTCCTTACAGTGGGATGAACCGCCAGAAAACGTATAGAGGCTTCGTTATCTGCATTAATATAAAGTCGTCCTACCGCTACCAGTTTGCCCGTTTCATCTACTACCATCTGGTGATGAGCTAACGCATCCCATGCATCACGCTCAGATCCCAGGGGTTGTTGCAAAGGTTTGCGTAACATCTCCCAGCGGAACCGATAGTAGGCTTCGAGCTCCTGATCGGTCTCAGGTACACGAAGATGATACATATTATGATTTCCTCTTCGGACTTGGCTCACCCATTTTTTTACTAACTGATTATCTGCATTATGCTCTCAGCCAGAAAGTAACGGGGCCATCGTTAACCAGCGCTACCTGCATGTTTGCGGCAAAGCGCCCAGTTTGAGTATGAATGCCATGCTGACGACAACAGGCGATAAAATAGTCATAAAGCCGTTCAGCTTCTGTAGTTTCTGCGCCCCGTGAGAAACCAGGACGCATTCCTTTATCCGTATCCGCTGCCAGCGTAAATTGTGAAACAACCAGAAGCGCACCGTTTGCCTGAACAACGCTGCGATTCATTTTGTTGTTTTCATCGGCAAAGATCCGGTAACCTGCCACACGTTCGCATAATCGCCTTGCGCGCTCTTCACAATCGCCCTTTTCCACAGCCAGAAAAACCAGTAAACCCGAATCGATTGTACCAATCGTTTCCTGGCCAACAGTGACGCTTGCACAGCGTACACGCTGAATAAGTGCGATCATCGTAACGCTGTTCTCTCTGCTTCCTGCTGCTTCAGTGAGCGGTAATATCCGCGAGTTGCAGCAACTTCTGCACCCAGCAGCACAATACACCAGGTCCAGTAAACCCAGATAAATAGTATGGGAATTACCGCCAACACGCCATAAATAAGCTGCCAGGATGGGAACAGCGTAATGTAGAGTGCAAATGCCTTTTTGCCCAGTTCAAATAATACGCCTGCGATTAATGCGCCCAGCAACGAATCTGGCCAGGCAACCTGGATAGTGGGTACTAGGCTGTAAAGCAGCCAAAAGCTGAGCCACGAGAGCAACAGTGGGAAAATTTGTAAAATGTGATCCATCAGCATACTAACACCACTTACGCTCAACCAGCGTAATGATATTAACCAAGAACTTATCGCAATGCTGGTTCCCGCCAGCAGAGGCCCCAGTGTGAGGATCATCCAGTAAATAGCCAGAGAGTATACCAGCGGCCGTTTACGCTGACTTCTCCAGATAGCGTTTAGTGATGAATCGATGGCGTGCATTAGCAGAAGTGAGGTGATAATTAGTCCGCAGGCCCCAACCGCCGTCATTTTATTCACATTAGCAACGAATTGCTCCAGATAGTACTCGATAACATTCCCTGTAGCAGGCAGAAAGTTCGCAAAGATATAGGCTTTTAATTTAACACTAATATCTGAAAATACAGGAAACGCAGCAAATAGTGCAAACACCACGGCAATCAGTGGCACCAATGCCAGTAAAGAAACATAAGCGAGGTGCCCTGCCAGCTTGGTCATACCATCTTCATTGATTCGCTGCCAGAGCAGACCAGCGAACTCTAAAAGTATTTTCTTAATATGACGGTAACGGGCTGTCAGGTGCATTATTATTTAAAGATGACTGGAGAAATAATCGGTCACCACATGGTCGTGAGTGACATGAATGCCAGTGATGCCCAGTGCTCTTGCTGCTTCAACATTCCCAATGTTGTCATCGAAAAATACCGTTTGCTGGGGCGTGAACCCCTCCTGCTGTAGTACCTGCCGGAAAATACGGGCTTCGGGCTTGCGCATGCCCATCTCCTGAGAAAGATACACTTTATCTGCTGACTCTTGCACTTCCGGGTATTCAGAAGGCCAGAAACCAGAGTGGAGCCGGTTAGTGTTCGAGAGAATGACTACGCGTTCCCCCTTCTGCCGCAACTGTTTCATCAATGTAATCACTTCCGCGCGAACGCCCGCGAAGATAGCCTGCCAGCCAACAGTGAACTGTTCAAAGCTCAAAGCCAGGCCCAGTTCATCGCACATATGGGCTGCAAACTGCTCATCATCTATCTCACCACGTTCATGCTGATGAAAATTTTCATTTATGCAGAAGCGACTTTGCAGCTGTGCCAGCGGCACTCGCGCCTGGTCACTCCAAACTCCCAAAACCCGGTTGAAGTCTATATTAACGATAACATTTCCCAAATCGAAGATATATAGCATGGGCCATCTCCTGTTTCAGCTCCATTCAGTATTTACTCTAGCGATAAATTAATAAACTGAATAGCAGGCAACAGCAAATAACAGCAAAAAAGGGCCGCTTAAGCGACCCTTTAAAGTATGATTGTGCAATCGCAGACTACGCCTCTTTAGTGCCTCGTGCCGCCCGTTTGCGATCATTTTCCGTCAAATGCCGTTTACGGATGCGGATAGATGCCGGAGTCACTTCCACCAGCTCATCATCATCAATAAACTCCAGTGCCTGTTCCAGCGACATCTTCACTGGTGGAACCAGCACCACTGCCTCATCAGAGCCAGAAGCCCGCATATTAGTAAGTTTTTTACCGGTCAGACAATTTACTGTCAGGTCATTGGAACGACTATGGATACCAATGATTTGGCCCTCGTAGACCTCTGCGCCGTGGCCAAGAAACAGTTTACCGCGCTCCTGAAGACCAAACAGAGCAAACGCAACTGCCTTACCCTGTCCATTAGCAATCAGCACACCATTGAGCCGCTGACCTAACTCACCTGAACGCGCTTCGCCATAGTGACTAAAGGTAGAGTAGAGCAGGCCCGTGCCCGAAGTCATCGTCATAAATTCATTACGGAAACCGATTAAACCGCGACTTGGAATAACATAATCAAGACGAACACGACCTTTGCCATCGGGAATCATATTGTTCAAATCGCCTTTACGCTCACCGAGTGCCTGCATAACTGCACCCTGATGCTGCTCTTCTACATCCAGAGTCACATTTTCAAACGGTTCATGCCTGCGGCCATCAATTTCACGGTAGATCACTTTTGGCCGGGACAGTGCCAGTTCGAACCCCTCACGGCGCATATTCTCGATTAACACGGAGAGATGCAACTCACCACGGCCCGATACACGGAACGCATCCGCGTCATCGGTTTCTTCAACACGCAGTGCTACATTATGTACCAGTTCTTTATTAAGGCGTTCAAGGATCTGCCGTGAGGTAACATATTTACCCTCTTTGCCGCAAAATGGTGAGGCGTTTACACAAAAGTACATGGAAACCGTGGGCTCGTCCACACTCAGGCCGGGAAGCGCTTCAACATGTTGTACATCACACAACGTGTCAGAAATATTAAGTTCACCCAGACCAGTAATGGCAACAATGTCTCCTGCTTCAGCCAGCTCAGTATCAATCCGCTCAAGCCCAAGATGACCTAATACTTTACCGACTTTGCCATTTCGAGTTTTTCCCTGAGTATTGATTATCGTCACCTGCTGATTCGGTTTCACGGTACCGCGCTTAATGCGGCCGATACCAATGACCCCCAGATAGTTGTTGTAATCCAGTTGCGAAATCTGCATTTGCAATGGCCCGTCCAGATCAACATTCGGGGCCGGGACATGGTCAACAATCGTTTGGTAAAGATCTGTCATATCGTTGCCCATCGCGGTGTGGTCCGTGCCCGCGATGCCTTGTAATGCAGAGGTATAGATAATGGGAAAATCAAGCTGCTCATCTGTGGCATCAAGGTTGACAAAAAGGTCAAAAACCTGGTCGACAACCCAGTCAGGACGTGCGCCAGGACGATCCACTTTATTAACCACTACAATTGGCCTGAGGCCATGAGCAAATGCCTTCTGGGTCACAAAACGAGTCTGCGGCATTGGACCATCCATGGCATCGACCACCAGCAATACGGAATCTACCATTGATAATACCCGCTCTACTTCGCCACCAAAATCAGCATGCCCTGGCGTATCTACGATATTAATGCGCCAGCTTTGCCACCGGATGGCGGTATTTTTGGCGAGGATAGTGATACCCCGCTCTTTTTCCAGATCATTGGAATCCATTATGCGTTCCGTTACTTCTCCGCGGGCACTAAATGTGCCCGACTGCTGAAGTAGCTTGTCTACCAGCGTGGTTTTTCCATGGTCTACGTGGGCAATAATGGCAATATTACGCAAATTTTCGATCACAACTTTGTCTCAGGCATTAAAATTAGCGCGCTATTGTACATGGATTGAGCTAAGTACTGAATGGAGATTATGAATTTCACCTTTTATTTTATTCTAGCGCCTCAGGGCACGCTGCCACCGTGCTAAGCAAATATTAATTCAGATAACGTTATCCGCCTGTGGTGTATCGGCAATTGCAAGGGCACAGATACTCTCTGTTTTGAACCCGCGACAAGATAGACTATGCCAAAAAAATTGGTATAGTTTTCGCCTGACCAGATAAAGATAAATAACGATCTCTTGGGATAATAGTAGTTTATTATGTAAGCAATACTGACTACTACTATAGCCATAATTTGTCTGACCAGAGTCTGTATCTGCGCCTTTAGTGCAAGCGGGGGGCCTGAACAGCGATGAGCAAGATTCCATGCATGAACCGGGTAAACAATGGCAAATATAATAGCCTCGGACCAGGCGTTAAGCATGAACGCAAGCTTGATTACCACGACAATTGAAAAATCCGGGAGAATAGAATATGTCCGTTGAACAGGTTCTGTCGATGATGACCGAACATGAAGTTAAGTTTGTTGACCTGCGTTTTACCGACACTAAAGGTAAAGAGCAGCACGTCACTATTCCGGTTAATCAGATTAATGATGACTTTTTTGAAGAAGGCAAAATGTTTGACGGTTCATCGATTGCTGGCTGGAAAGGTATCAACGAGTCCGACATGATTCTAATGCCTGATACCACTACCGCTGTGATGGATCCTTTCTTCGAAGATCCTACCCTTCTTATCCGTTGCGATATTTTAGAACCTGCGACTATGCAGGGCTATGATCGTGATCCACGCTCAATCGCCAGACGCGCTGAAGACTATATGCGCTCGACAGGTATCGCAGATACCGCCCTATTCGGGCCTGAGCCAGAATTCTTTATCTTTGATGATATCCGCTTCGGTACCAGCTCGTCAGGTGCTCATGTGGCAATCGATGATATCGAAGCTGCATGGAACAGCGGTAGAGAATACTCAGATGGCAATAAAGGCCATCGCCCATCCATCAAGGGGGGATACTTCCCGGTACCACCGGTTGATTCGGCCCAGGATATCCGCTCTGCTATGTCATTAACGATGGAAGAGATGGGCCTTGTGGTCGAAGCGCACCATCACGAAGTGGCAACTGCGGGTCAAAATGAAGTGGCTACCCGCTTTAATACCATGGTGAAAAAAGCAGACGAAATTCAAATTTATAAATATGTGGTTCATAACGTTGCTCACACTTACGGTAAAACAGCAACATTTATGCCTAAGCCAATATTCGGTGATAATGGTTCTGGTATGCACTGCCACATGTCATTGTCTAAAAATGGCAATAACCTGTTTGCTGGCGATAAATATGGCGGTCTGTCTGAAACGGCATTGTTTTACATTGGCGGGATTATCAGTCACGCCAGAGCCATTAACGCCCTGACAAATCCAACGACTAACTCTTATAAACGTCTGGTGCCCGGATTTGAGGCACCGGTAATGCTGGCTTACTCAGCCCGTAATCGTTCAGCTTCTATTCGCATTCCCGTGGTCCCTAACCCGAGAGGGCGTCGCATTGAGGTACGCTTCCCTGACCCGGCCGCCAATCCCTATCTGGCTTTTTCAGCGTTGTTAATGGCAGGTATGGACGGTATTATCAATAAGATCCATCCGGGTGATGCTATGGACAAAAATCTTTACGATCTGCCACCAGAAGAGGGAAGAGAAATTCCAAAAGTTGCAGGATCTCTGGAAGAGGCACTCATTGCGCTGGATGAAGATCGTGATTTCCTGACACGTAATAGCGTATTTACTGACGATACTATCGATGCATACATAGCACTGTGCAAAGCTGATAATGATCGTGTACGAATGACCCCACATCCAGTGGAGTTTGAACTGTATTACAGCGTTTAATTAACGTAATAGTTAGGAGAGTATTCCGGCAAACATTGACTGTTTTTAGTTCTGCCCGAGGCGATAAACACCATCGTCTGCAATGTGTGGCGAACAATCTCAAAATCCGTTGCAATGAGGCGGATAATTAATGTTATGCCGGTTTTTCCATGATTTACGGGAAATGATGGCACCATAAGCAGAACAACTGCGCGCAGTTAGCAGGAGCTGGGTATGATGCCAGATTCAGTATCCAGTTCGTTATTAATGTTTGTCACTCAGTGCGTGTTCTTTTATTACAAATTTCCCCTGGCAGGGATGTTCCTTAATGAGGAATTTTTAGCATCAGACGGGGAGCGGGGCAAGATGCAAATCGTACTTTACATGATGCTTCGGCTGGGCATCATTCAGCATACCCAAAGAGAAAATAGCTATGATTGAATTAATTACTTCTTTACTGGCACAGACTTCAGCCAGCTACGTTATGCCCCAAAACACGCTGCTAGTTTTATTATGCGCCAGCATGCTAAGTTTTTTTAGCTAATAACCAGGCAAGGCTTTACACCTTTTTGTTATATATTATCGGTTATCAAGGCAGGGGGATGGTCGTTTAACAGCAACATTATTCCCTAAGCTGGTAATAACTGAGAGGACACTCTCAGCAGACCACAGAAATTTACAAAAATAGTTCTTAGCAGCAATACAGATAACATTGGATATTTGTTGCATTATAGTGAAAAATTTACTACGGCTGATTATCATTACAAAGATGTTATTGCTGTAGATTACAATAAATTTTTCCAACAAACCTGTACGTACGATCGATAAAAAATTAATTGCCGTACTAATTACAGAAAGTCGTGAATAACCGGATATATCACTTTTCAAATTTTGACGTCATGAATTATCCTAATAAGCTTTGGTCACTTTTTATTTATCACAGAAACATCATCCTGTTTCAGCCCGTTCAGTAGTAAGTGATAGCATATACTGAAATTTAAGGCTTTTCCCGGCGTCATACCTTCTTTCGGAGTCATTATGTTATCTGCGTGGAATTATCATCAAACCCGATTTGTTACCAGTGCCCCTGACATTCGCCGTCTTCCCGACGATACGGGTATTGAAATAGCTTTTGCCGGGCGTTCAAACGCAGGTAAATCCAGTGCTCTGAATACGCTCACCAACCAGAAAAACCTGGCCCGAACCAGCAAAACACCGGGACGCACCCAGTTGATCAACCTGTTTGAAGTGGCAGAAGGTAAACGTCTGGTTGATCTTCCCGGCTATGGCTACGCCGAGGTTCCTATGGAGGTTAAACTGAAATGGCAGCGCGCGCTGGGTGAGTATCTCGAAAAACGCACCTGCCTGAGAGGATTAGTCGTGTTAATGGATATCCGTCATCCAATGAAAGATTCTGACCAGCAAATGATTACGTGGGCAGTTGCCAGCCAGATACCGGTTCTGGTACTGCTTACCAAAGTGGATAAACTGGCATCTGGCGCGCGTAAAAATCAGCTCAATATGGTACGGGAAGCTTCTCTGGCTTCTATGGGTGATGTTCAGGTCGAGCTCTTTTCATCTCTAAAAAAAATAGGGATTGATACCTTGCGTTCAAAGCTGGATAGCTGGTTTGCAGAAAAAAACACTGCATGATCCCGTCTGGAATTCCCCAGACACTTAGTGAGCCTGGTCCCAGTTATCTCCGGTCCCTATTTCAACCTGAAGCGCTACATCGAGCTTAATACTGGACTCCATTAACTTACGAATCTGCACGACGGAAGACTCAATGGCTTCCGTTTTAACCTCAAAGACCAGTTCATCATGAACCTGCATAATCATCCTGACTTGTGGCTGCATTTCGCTAATCCATTGATCTACTGATATCATTGCACGCTTGATAATATCTGCCGCCGTTCCCTGCATGGGCGCATTGATCGCTGCACGCTCAGCGGCTTTGCGCCTCATTACATTTCCCGACTTAATATCAGGAAGATAAAGACGGCGTCCTTCAAGAGTTTCAACGTATCCTTTCTCTGATGCCTGCTCCCGGGTGCGCTCCATGTAATCCAGCACGCCAGGGTAACGTTCAAAGTAGCGATCCATATATTTTCTGGCCTGATTTGCTCCTATGTTCAGCTGGCGTGACAAACCAAAAGCACTCATTCCATAGATAAGACCAAAGTTAATCGCCTTGGCACTGCGACGCTGTTCACTGGTCACATTATCCAGGGATACATTGAATACCTCCGCAGCAGTCGCACGATGAATATCCAGCCCTTCAGCAAAAGCATGGCGCAGCCCTGTATCTTGTGATAAATGCGCCATTATACGCAGCTCTATCTGTGAGTAATCCGCCGCCATAATGCAGTGGCCGGGCGGTGCAATAAATGCCTGGCGTATACGGCGCCCCTCTCTGTTGCGAACTGGGATATTTTGCAAATTAGGATCAGTTGATGAAAGTCGTCCTGTGGCAGTAACTGCCTGATGATAAGAGGTATGAACACGCCCGGAAAGTGGATTGATCATTTGTGGCAGTTTGTCAGTGTATGTTGTTTTTAGTTTTGACAAGCCGCGATGTTCCAGGATCACTTTGGCGAGAGGATAATCCAGCGCCAGATCTGCCAGCACCTCTTCGCTGGTAGAAGGCGCTCCCCCTGGCGTTTTTTTTGTCGGCTTTATGCCCTGTTTTTCAAATAAAATAGTTTGTAGCTGTCTGGGAGAAGAGAGGTTAAAAGACTCTCCCGCCAGTTCATGCGCTTCCTGCTCCAGCTCTGCCAGCCGGATTGTCATCTCATCTGAATGAGTAGCCAGAATGTGCTTATCAATTAGTACACCGTGGCGCTCCATCCGGGAAAGCACACTGAGTAGCGGCATTTCAATATGCTCGAAAACCTGTTTCGGGCCTGATTCACTCTCGAGTTGTGGCCACATTTTTAAATGGAGCTGCAGGGTGACGTCAGCATCTTCTGCCGCGTAATGCGAGGCTTGTTCGAGCCCGATTTGATTAAAGGTAAGCTGATTTTTACCTTTGCCTGCAATTTCCACAAAACTGATGGTTTTATGATCGAGCCAGCGTGCTGCCAGACTATCCATGTCATGCCTGCCACTAACACTATTAAGAATGTAAGATTCAAGCATAGTGTCATATTCAATCCCTCGCAGTTCAATCCCATGATTGCTCAGTACCCCACGATCGAATTTAAGATTCTGGCCTATTTTGCCAGGCTTGCGTCCCTCAAGTAACTCTTTCAACTTTGCCAGTACTTCATCACGATCTAATTGTTGCGGCGCGTCCGGATAGTCATGAGCTACGGGCAGATAGGCCGCTTCACCCGGTCTTATCGCAAAAGACAAGCCAACTATATTGGCGCTTAACGTATCCAGCCCATCTGTTTCCAAATCAAATGCAAATATTTCGCTCTCTTTTAACCTGACCAGCCAGGCATCAAAAGTTTTTTCGTCCAGGATGGTAACATAGCCTGCTGATGATAGAGCACTGGCGTGCTGGCCAGCAGACTGTGTTGTCATGTTTTCAGCCACTGTTTTTTGCTGAGCCGTGTTACTGTTTCTGCCCTGAAGCCACACGCCATCCTCTACATCACTCAACCAGCGTTTAAATTCATAGTGTTTGAACAGCGTTATCAGCGTTTCAATATCTGGTGGCCTTATCGTGAGCTGGTCTGGCGTCATCTCCAGTTCAACATCAGTTTTTATAGTCGCCAGCTGATATGACAAAAAGGCCATCTCTCTGTTCTGTTCAAGCTTTGCACCCAGTGTTTTTGCACCACGAAAACTCAAATCAGCGACCTTATCCAAATTTTGATACAGAGTTTTTAGTCCACCCAGTCCATTTAGCAGCGCCTGTGCACTCTTCTCTCCTACGCCCGGCACGCCCGGAATGTTATCTGATGAATCCCCCATTAATGCGAGAAAATCAACAATGAGTTCTGGTGGAATACCAAACTTTTCAACCACCTCTTCTGGCCCAAGAACGGTATTATTCATCGTATTTATCAAAGTGATGGCAGGGGTTACCAGCTGTGCCATATCTTTATCCCCCGTGCTAATTAATACCGACCATCCCTGTTTTTCTGCCTGGCGTGCCAGAGTACCGATGACATCATCTGCTTCCACTCCATCGATGATCAAAAGAGGCAAACCCATGGCTTTCACCATCTTGTGCAGTGGTTCAATTTGTTCTCGCAGTTCCTGCGGCATAGGGGGACGATGGGATTTGTAGCGGTCAAATAATAAATCGCGGAAGGTTTTCCCTTTCGCATCAAACACAACTGCAACGTGGCTAGGCTGATGTCGCTGGAGCAGGCTTCGTAGCATATTAAGCACCCCATACATCGCCCCTGTAGGTTCACCTGCACCATTGCTTAGCGGCGGAAAAGCATGAAAGGCACGGTACAAATAGGAGGAACCATCGACAAGTATTAGTGGATTTTCTGCGATCTTAGCCATCTTGATAGGATCTCATTCACATTTTATCTCCCGGCGGCTAGAATGCCACACCCTGGTCCTAAAGACGAATAACTCATCAATTATATATAGTCCGCCTCACTACTGATACGAGCGTTTGTGTATAACAACCTGTGGATAACCTTGTGTGTAAAAATGATGATATAGTGCAAACAGCATATTTCTTATTAAGTCTCATTATATATAGTTCAATATTTTCATTATGTTATAATTAATAAGCTGTAGAGCACTGGATGATTCATGTGAATAGCCAATGTGGATATAATTTTTTTTATATAGAAACGCAGGAAAAAATAGACTGACGAATCTGATAGATAGAAGGCGTGTATCCCGAAGTGACTATCACTTTAACAATGATACTCATTTTTGCTATATGCCTATTTTTGCAATACTGGCCTTAGCATAACAGACCCTGACTAAACCTATCCGTGCTCGCTGCAAACCCATACCAAATAAACCTGAAAAGTCCTCCCTGACTTTGATCAGCAATTACATTTTCCAGATTTCCTTTCCATCAGGTCATTCATTTCACAAGTTCACACAAAACCTGGCAAACGAAAAGACGATGAAACGATAAATCCTGTCTCGCAGTCTTGGCTTGTGATTCAACGGGTCGTGCAGCGGTACCGGCCTCAGCTAATCTACATGGCATCATCAGTCATTGCGGGTGGTTACCTGATAAGAAATCTCCACGCTCTGTACATAACAGAGCCGGTAAGATTCCTGCTTTCCGCCAGCATTCAGTTACCTCGCAGAACAACACGAATCGGGTTATGCGCTCCTATTACTGGTAAAGGACAGTTCTGCTGATTGGAAGCATCAAATGATGTTGTTGTACTACCCTATGGTAAATGTAACTAAAGACAATGATACAACCACTATAATGCGATATTAATGGAATATCCGATCAGGGTTTTTTTATTAAAAAATTAACCAGATTTGCATAATCCTGAACATAGTTTTCTTCTGAAGAGGTATCCAGCTTACCGCTATCAATCATATACTTGCCATTGATATAAAATGCTGGCACGCCCTTAAGTCCGACATCCTGTGCCGCTTTTTGCTGCTGTGCAACCAGTGCTTTTACCACAAAACTGTTCCAGGCAGCATCATATTCTTCCGGTTTTATGCCTGCCGCTTTGACAAAAGCCTCCTTCAGAGTGGCTTCATTAGTGATAGTCTGATTTTTTTGGATACCTTCAAAAAGAGGAGCTAATACTTTATCACCGACGCCTAGTACCATAGCAACCGCCCATGCATGAGTTGCCTGAGCACCCAAATCTCCTCCAAGGAAATCAACATGATATTTTGTTATTTTTACCCCTGACGGTAAATTTTTCTTTATTTTATCGCCTATATGCCAGACACGTTCAAACTCGTAACAATGGGGGCAGAAAAAAGAGAAAAATTCCATAATTTGTGGTTCATTTGTAACAGGCTTGTCAAGGACAATATATTGCTTACCTGCGGTGTACTGCATAGCCGGAACACTAAAAGCTATCATGATCCCCGCTAACACTAATAATAACTTCTTCATTAAAAATTACTCCATCGGCATAAATTTTAGGTAATGTCACTGATCAATATTGGGAAATAAGCTGTAACGGCCGCTCATGAAGAATACGCTCCTGCTCAGTAAAAAGTACTATCTGTCGTTGCCAGAAATCCTCATCTGTCATCCAGCAGAAGTTGGCTGGGAAGGCGGGATCCCGCCAACGGCGTACCACCCATGCCAGATAGTAAACCATACGCATTGCGCGTAAAGGTTCGATCAACGACAACTCTTTTGTATCGAACTCGCTGAACTCCTGATATGTCTCAAGCAATATATTCCATTGCTGCCGCTGTTCCTGATGATTACCGCTGATAAGCATCCACATATCCTGTATAGCCAGCCCCATTCTGGCATCATCTAGATCAATGAATAACGGTCGCTCCCGCCACAGCATGTTACCCTGGTGGCAATCACCATGAATCCTTAGTGGCAGCCATTGCGTGTGCCAGTACTGTTGCAAGGCTGTAGTCAATCGCTCAAGCACGTTAGCGAAAGATTTACGCAGCGACGCCGGTACTAAATTACACTGCATCAGAACGACAACAGATTGTTCAATATAGTCCGCAAAATTAATTACAGGACGAACATGAAAAACACGTTTTCTGCCACAATTATGCAACCGCCCAAGCCAGCCACCAACCGATGCCAGCTGTTCCAGATTATCGGTTTCATACTGTTGCCCTGCCAGCCAGGGGAAAACGGCAAAATAAAATCCTTTATAAGTCGGTAATGTCGTATTGATAAACGTCAGTATAAACGTCAGTGGTAAAGATACCGGAATATTATCCTGCCATAAGTCGCGGGCAAACTGATGCTCTTCGAGAATTTGTGCTTCAGACCATCTTTGCGGACGATAAAATTTAACAACATAACGATGTTTTTTTTCATTGCTAAACTGATAAACCCGATTTTCATAACTATTTAATGCAATCAGACCAGACTCAACCTGAATACCATTCTCCTGAAGCGCATCAAGAATGATATTGGGATTCAGAGAAGAAAAGTCAAAAGCGGGTTCACTCATTCTACTGACTCATGAATTAGCAATAAATATGAAACAGTTTATCATCATATCCTGCACTCATCTGCACGAACTAATCTTCAACAGCCTGTTTATAGCAGTGTAATTTTTAATCTCTATTCATTATTCAGACATGGAATTGTCTGTATTGATATCGGGTGTCTTCAGCAAATGGGCGTATTCACCTGCCGGCTAACTATACAAAAATTGGGGCAATTTTAGTTAAAATTCTTGCATCGCCAGACCAGCAATATTCATTGTACCAGTTAATTGAGTTACGGTTTTGATATAACTATTTCCAAATAAAACATTATACCGCTAAAGTAGCCAGATTATACTCCTGAGGGAGATTATCGATGAACAATAACAGATTACCTGTCATCGGCGCTACCCTTGCCGGAGGTCAGGGCTACAGAATGAACGGTGAAGACAAGGGTTTGATCATGCTTAATGAGCGCCCACTTTATCAACATGTTTTGCATTCTTTACAACGTCAGGTTGACTGCATAGTGATTAATGCTAATCGCAACCTTGATCGATATCGGGAAAGCGGGCTTCCTGTCATCGCTGACACCTTACCAAATTACCCCGGTCCTCTGGCAGGTATACTCGCTGTGCTTAGCAAGGTGAAAGCCCACTGGGTAGTTTTTGCTCCCTGCGATACACCCTGGCTGCCCGACAACTGGGTGATGCAACTTTGGCAGCAAAAAAACTCCGCACCAGCGGTCTGGCTTAAAAGCGCAGAACGTAACCATCCGACACTAGTCATGATAAATATTGAGATTAAACAGAGACTATATGACTTTCTTAACAGTGGCGGTCGTAACCTTATGAAGTTTCTTGTTGAATCAGGTGGTCATGCAGTGCAACTGGATGATCAAGAGTGCCATTTCTCCAATATCAACACACCTGAAGATTTAGCAAAAGCATCCATCTGCCCGCCACATTGCAATCCACACGATACATTGTGCGCATAAAAAAGCCCCCTGTCCGGCAGGGGGCCTGAGTTCTGGATCTGTTTGCTGCTT
>ERZ500997.34-NODE-34-length-55236-cov-11.202044_pt1 | contig 55236 bp, 45 predicted proteins | sample MGYA00248826_ERZ500997 | MGnify/ENA primary metagenome ERZ500997 (study PRJEB25958, sample SAMN03398524) | human skin metagenome | study: EMG produced TPA metagenomics assembly of the Human Skin Microbiome Metagenome (human skin metagenome) data set.
TCAGTGCTCAGTGCTCAGTGCTCAGTGCTCAGTGCTCAGTGCTCAGTGCTCAGTGTGTTAGTTGCTAACACTAGTGGGCCCGTAACTAATTTCCTGAAAATTGGTTTTAAGAAATAAAAGGGCATCTTAGTTGATTTAAAACTCGCCTGGCTTTCACGCTGAATAACTGACTGCATTTATTCATACGTACGTGAGATTACGCAGGCGTGAAAGCTGTTTTTATCCTGGTGATTTATTTCATCCCAGCGCTTTGAAAGGAGCTGTTTGCAGGAATTTTTCAGGCACATAGCGGTCATAGCCTTTATCACGGCACAGTGTGATAATAAGCTGGTTTCTGTTATCTATCCCTGACTTGATATAGATATTGTGTAAATGCGTCTCAACACCTCTGGGTGTTATTCCTAACATCCGCGCTATTCCTTTTGCACTGAGGCGTTGCAGAGTATAAAAAATAACTTCAAACTCCCGGTCAGTAAACAGCTCTGACGGGTTACCGAACTGAATAGTGTCCGGCGGCCGGTTATTGATAAAGTGATCTGGCGTATAAAAATCCAGTTTTCTGAGTCTGACAATAGTACCAAATATCTTACTATCATCAAACAAGGGTGAAGTAATGCCCATGAAAGGCTGAACATATTTATTATTAGCGCCATACATTGTATTACACATAGAAGGCATTATTTTATTACTATTTCTGACTTGATTTTCATGTGAGTGAATTGGTTCCTGTTGTTCGGATAAATATACTGGCATTTCTCCTATCAGCCGCCCTTCAACATTATAATTATCAGATAAGTTGAAATAATATTTACCGACTTTATTCATATATGCAAATTCGAGATTGTTACCTTTTATCAGCCAGATATCGTCACTGTGTTCAATATGTGATACTAACTCATCGAAATTACTGGCGGTGATGTTTAATCCGTCGGCTGCTGAAAAACTTATTATTCCCTTCTCCATTTTTTAGCGCTCCCATTAGTTCATGATAATCCAAAGTGCTGCTGGCGATTAATGCAATAGCCGGGTGAGTTAATCATATAAAATATTGTGATTTTTAGAAGCTGCTCACAATTTTTATTTTTATCATCGCCTGAATTGCTGGATTTTTTGTTCAGTAAAGCGGATTCCTGTATTTCGCCGAATTAATATTTATCAGATATAATAGAAAATGATTTTTTACTATTGGCAGGGTCCAGCACTGCATGTGATGCGCGTATTATTCCTGCAGATTAATATGCCGGTGTGGATGATCCGGCTACCCTCGCTTCGATGTCTTTTTACTTCCCAGGATCAAAGCTATGGGCTGTTCTGAATCTATTTTTAATGATATCAAATCAAGCCATTACTGGATGTTATAAAAATGTTGATAAGAGCGAAAGACGCATGTTAATTAAGAAGCGGCAGAGGCCGTTAATCCTTAGTTGTTCGCTCTTTAATGGAAATTTACTTTCTGCTATGTATACAATGGATACACGATAATCGCTACAGTTAATGCGTAACGTCTTGCTATGTGCACCGCAGTCTGTGCAGTAAACTGACAATGTTAGCCAATGTTAAATGAGATTTACAATATAACTAATTGATATATTGCATAAACTATTTATAGCATGTATTCCTGCGTATGGAATACCACTGCAATCAAGGAAAATAAATGCCTGTTATTACTCTTCCCAACGGTAGTCAGCGTCACTATGAGCATGCCGTCAGTGTCTTGCAAATTGCTCAGGAAATCGGCTCCGGTCTGGCAAAAGCTTGTATTGCCGGACGGGTGAATGGCAAGTTAGCAGATGCTGTTGATTTGATTGATGAAGATGCATCAGTTGTCATCATCACAGCGAAAGATGAAGAGGGGCTGGAGATTATCCGTCACTCTTGTGCACATCTGTTAGGCCATGCAATAAAACAGTTGTGGCCAGAGACCCAAATGGCTATCGGGCCGGTTATTGATAATGGTTTTTATTATGATGTTGACATTGATCGCCCTTTGACACAGGAAGATCTGGTTGTGCTTGAGAAGCATATGCACGATCTGGCAGAGACAAATTATGACGTTATTAAAAAAAACGTCAGCTGGCAGGAAGCACGTGACACCTTCGTTGCACGGGGTGAAACTTATAAAATTACGATACTTGATGAAAATATCGGCCATGATGAAAGGCCGGGGCTCTATCATCATCAGGAATACATTGATATGTGCCGGGGGCCCCATGTGCCCAACATGCGCTTTTGTCACTATTTCAAATTACAGAAGATTGCAGGGGCTTACTGGCGCGGCGACAGCAAAAATAAAATGCTACAGCGTATCTACGGCACGGCCTGGGCGGATAAAAAACAGCTGGCAATTTATCTTAAGCGTCTTGAAGAAGCAGCGAAGCGCGATCATCGCAGGATTGGCAAACAGCTCGAGCTTTACCATATGCAGGAAGAGGCTCCCGGCATGGTATTCTGGCACAATGATGGCTGGACAATTTTTCGTGAACTGGAAATTTTTGTTCGTGACAAATTGAAAGAGTATCAGTACCAGGAAGTGAAAGGGCCATTAATGATGGACCGGGTCCTGTGGGAAAAAACAGGTCACTGGGAGAATTTTGGGGAAGAAATGTTCACTACGGCTTCTGAGCACCGTGAATATTGTATTAAACCAATGAACTGCCCGGGGCATGTACAGATTTTCAATCAGGGCCTGAAATCATATCGCGATTTGCCGTTACGCATGGCGGAATTTGGTAGCTGTCACCGTAATGAGCCGTCAGGTGCATTGCATGGACTAATGCGTGTGCGGGGATTTACCCAGGATGATGCGCATATATTTTGCACTGAAGAGCAGGTACGGCAGGAAGTTAATAGCTGTATTAAAATGATCTACGATATGTACAATACCTTTGGATTTGACAAAATCCAGGTAAAACTTTCCACTCGTCCGGCAAAACGTATTGGTAGTGATGAGATATGGGACAGGGCGGAAGAGGATCTGGCAGCGGCGCTAAACGAAAATCAGATTCCGTTTACGTTGCAGCCGGGAGAAGGGGCGTTTTATGGGCCCAAAATCGAGTTTACCTTGCACGACTGTCTTGGAAGAGCCTGGCAGTGTGGCACAATCCAGCTTGATTTTTCGTTGCCAAAAAGGCTTGATGCCAGTTATGTAGGGGAAAATAACGCCCGCCATACGCCGGTGATGATCCATCGTGCGATTCTTGGCTCCATGGAACGTTTTATTGGTATTCTGATCGAAGAGTATGCTGGATTTTTCCCAACATGGCTGTCTCCGGTGCAGGTAGTAGTGATGAATATTACTGATGCTCAGTCAGATTACGTTAATCAGGTAGTACAAAAATTGCAAAATAAGGGCATCCGTGTAAAAGCAGACTTGAGAAACGAGAAGATAGGCTTTAAAATCCGCGAGCACACATTATGCCATGTGCCTTATATGATGGTATGTGGCGATAAAGAGGTAGAAGCAGGCAAAGTTGCTGTTCGTACCCGCCGGGGTGAAGACCTTGGAACAATAGATGTGGACGAAATTATCGGGAAGCTGCTACAAGAAATCAGCAGTCGAAACCTTTATCAACTGGAGGAATAAAGTATCAAAGGCGGAAAAAGAGTTCAACCTACGCGCCCAAACAGAATCAACGGTGAAATTCGTGCAAGCGAGGTGCGTGTTACTGGCGTCGATGGTGAGCAGATAGGAATTATCACGTTGCGTGATGCTCTGGAAAAGGCTGAAGAAGCAGGCGTAGACTTAGTTGAAATCAGTCCTAACGCCGAACCGCCGGTTTGCCGTATTATGGATTACGGCAGATTCCTCTATGAAAAAAGTAAAATTTCAAAAGAGCAGAAGAAAAAGCAAAAAGTTATTCAGGTCAAGGAGATTAAATTCCGGCCTGGTACTGATGAAGGCGACTATCAGGTCAAACTACGCAACCTGATTCGTTTTCTGGAAGATGGCGATAAAGCCAAAATCACACTGCGTTTTCGTGGTCGTGAAATGGCACACCAGCAGATTGGCGTTGAAGTACTTAATCGTGTCAGAGACGATCTTAGTGAACTGGCAGTAGTTGAGTCCTTCCCTTCAAAAGTTGAAGGTCGTCAGATGATAATGGTGCTCGCCCCTAAGAAGAAATAGAAGGCCTGCAAGCGGCTGAACTGGTTCAGCTCGCCTGTCTGTTTCATGTTATTAACAATGCGAAGTGGAATAAACAAACATGCCAAAGATAAAAACGGTGCGCGGCGCGGCCAAACGCTTTAAAAAAACCGGTACCGGGGGGTTTAAGCATAAACGCGCTAACTTGCGTCATATTCTGACCAAAAAATCGAGCAAACGTAAACGTCACCTGCGGGCGAAAGCTATGGTGTCCAAGGGCGATCTGGGGCTGGTTATTGCCTGTCTGCCTTATGCGTAAGTTAACTTTTAATCAGAACAGTATAGCAAGGAGAGTCCTATGGCTCGCGTAAAACGTGGTGTAATTGCACGTGCCCGCCACAAAAAAATCCTGAAACAAGCTAAAGGCTACTATGGAGCGCGTTCGCGTGTTTACCGCGTTGCTTTTCAGGCTGTTATCAAAGCTGGTCAATATGCCTATCGCGACCGCCGTCAGCGTAAACGTCAGTTCCGTCAGTTGTGGATTGCTCGTATTAACGCAGCCGCCCGTCAGAATGGTCTCTCTTACAGCAGATTTATTAATGGTTTGAAAAAAGCCTCTATTGAAATTGATCGCAAGATTCTGGCTGATATAGCCGTGTTCGATAAGGTGGCTTTCGCAGCGCTGGTTGATAAAGCAAAATCTTCACTGGCTTAAGTTCAGACAGGGAGGGAATACGATTTCCCTCCTAAGTGTTCTGATAAAGGCATTCCCTGCTTTTTGGCCAGGAATCAGAGCGGTTTTTTTCCGTCTGTTTTTTATTTTTGCTCCTGGCTTGGGGAGGCATGTGTGCAAAGAGACGAAAAACCGCGTGTAAAGCCTCCTGTGTGGAGGTTTTTTTATGGTACACCAGCCATGATGCAAGAAGCAGAACGGGTCCAGCCAGAGAGCCGCTGCGGCTGACATTACAAATGATGCAATGTCCGGACAAAGCCGGTAATGAGACTGAGTACAGCTCAGATATCAGAATTCGGGGGGCAGCGTGCCATATTACTGTGAATATTAACGAGCGTATAGACAGAAGTAGTGCACAAGTCACCGACCGATCCTGATAATCAACATATTGACCATCAAGTTTTGAAGACCGGCCAGAGTGGCTGGAAGGAAAAAAAATGTCTAATCTTGCTGAACTGGTGGCCAGCGCAACCGCTGCTATCACGGCAGCCCAGAGTGTCAGTGCTCTGGAGAATGTCCGGGTAACCTGGCTGGGTAAAAAAGGGCATCTTACACTCCAGCTGATTCAGCTACGTGAACTGCCCGATGATGCTCGTCCAGCTGCCGGGGCCAGGATAAACCAGGCAAAAGCACTGGTGCAGGAGAGGCTGAATATACGTAAAGCTGAGCTTGCGTCGGCTGAGTTAAACGCGCGCCTTGATGCAGAAGCTATCGATGTTTCCCTGCCAGGGCGGCGCAGTGAAAATGGCGGATTGCATCCGGTGACCCGCACCATAAACCGCATTGAAACTCTCTTTAGTGAACTGGGCTTTACTGTAGTAACTGGCCCTGAAATTGAAGATACTTACCATAACTTTGACGCACTTAATATTCCGGCTCATCATCCTGCCCGGGCGGATCACGACACCTTCTGGTTCGATGCTACGTATCTGTTACGCACGCAGACATCCGGCGTACAGATTCGCGCCATGAAAAATCAGGCGCCCCCTATCCGTATTATTGCGCCGGGGAGGGTATATCGTAACGATTACGATCAGACTCATACGCCTATGTTCCACCAGATGGAGGGATTGATTGTTGATAAAAACATCAGTCTCACCCATCTGAAAGGGACATTGCACGATTTTTTGCGTAACTTCTTTGAAGAAGATCTGCAGGTTCGTTTTCGGCCTTCCTATTTTCCATTTACTGAACCTTCAGCGGAGGTAGATGTCCAGGGTAAAAATGGTAAATGGCTTGAGGTTCTGGGTTGTGGCATGGTGCATCCGACGGTATTACGCAATGTGGGTATTGACCCGGAAATTTACTCTGGTTTTGCTTTTGGTATGGGAATGGAACGCCTGACCATGTTGCGCTATGGCGTCAGTGACCTGCGAGCCTTTTTCGAAAATGATCTGCGTTTTCTCAAACAGTTTAAATAGGGCCGGATAATTACCTATGAAATTTAGTGAACTTTGGATGCGTGAATGGGTAAATCCTGCTATCGACAGCAACAAACTGGCTCAGCAGCTCACTATGGCTGGCCTGGAGGTTGATGGCGTTAATGCGGTAGCGGGTACTTTTCAGGGGGTGCTGATTGGTGAGGTGGTGGAGTGCAGCCCGCATCCGAATGCAGATAAATTACGTATCACCAAAATTGCAGCAGGGCAGGAGCGTTTGCTGGACATCGTATGCGGTGCGTCAAACTGCCGGCAGGGGCTGAAGGTAGCAGTGGCAACGGTAGGGGCGGTGCTGCCGGGCGATATCAGCATCAAATCAACCAGACTGCGCGGTGAGATCTCCGAGGGCATGCTCTGCTCCTGGTCCGAGTTAGGTATTGCAACCGAACAACACGGAATCATTGAACTGCCACAGGATGCCCCCGTAGGCACTGATTTGCGTGACTATCTTAAACTCAATGACAATACCATTGACATTAGCGTGACACCAAACCGTGCTGACTGCCTGAGTATTCAGGGTGTAGCACGTGACGTCGCAGCACTAAACAAGCTACCGCTAATGGAATTAACGCCAGAACCGATCGTTGAGGAAATCCCCGATACTTTTTCGATTCGTGTCGAGTCGAAACAGGCCTGTCCCCGCTATCTCGGACGAGTGATAAGAGGCATTAATATTACTGCCCCGACGCCATTATGGATGGCAGAAAAACTGCGTCGCTGTGGTTTGCGTAGTATCGATCCGGTTGTTGATATTACCAACTACGTATTGATGGAGCTGGGGCAGCCCATGCATGCATTTGATCTTGACAGAATTGACGGAGAAATTGTTGTGCGCCAGGCGCAGCAGGATGAGGCGTTGATTCTGCTTGATGGCAGCCATGTAAAGCTTGATAACGATATACTGGTGATTGCTGACCGCCACAAAGTGCTGGCGCTGGCTGGTATCTTTGGTGGTGAGCATAGCGGTGTTAATGTCAAAACGAGTAATATTTTACTGGAATGCGCATTTTTCAGCCCCATAGCAATAACAGGTCGGGCCCGGCGTTATGGTTTGCACACTGAAGCATCTCACCGTTATGAGCGTGGCGTCGATCCGGCGCTGTGCTACCTGGCCATTCAGCGGGCGACAGCCCTGTTGTTAGCTATTTGCGGTGGTCAGGCTGGTCCGGTCATTGATGTTACGCATGAAGCAGAACTGCCAAAAGTCGCTACTATTACTTTGCGGCGTGAAAAACTTGACAGACTGATCGGTCATCCTGTTCCTGACCAAGAAGTTACCGATATTTTAAGCCGTCTGGGATGTCAGGTGACTGGTGACAAAAATATCTGGCAGATAGTGGCACCAGGCTGGCGCTACGATTTAGCGATTGAAGAAGATTTGATCGAAGAAGTTGCACGGCTTTATGGTTACAACAATATTCCTGATGTACCCGTTCAGGCAGCGCTGTTGATGACCAGACATAGTGAAGCAGACTTATCCCTGAAACGCGTAAAAACGCTGCTGGTTGATAAAGGGTATCAGGAAGCAATTACCTATAGCTTCGTTGATCCCAAAACAGAGGCAATGCTGCATCCTGATAAGCAGCCCCTGTTACTGCCCATGCCAATTTCGAGTGAAATGTCGGCAATGCGTCTCTCTCTGCTAAATGGGCTCCTGGGCGCTGTGATCTATAACCAGAATCGCCAGCAGGTTCGGATACGTCTTTTTGAGTGTGGATTACGCTTTATACCTGATACACAATCAGAACCAGGAGTTTGTCAGGATCTGATGCTGGCGGCTGTTATCAGCGGTGATCGTCATGACGAACAGTGGAGCACGGAACGGGAAAGCGTCGATTTTTACGATCTGAAGGGAGATTTGGAAACAATATTGGAATTAACTGGTAAACTGGATGCTGTCGAATTTCGTACAGGTAAACATCCAGCACTACATCCAGGCCAGAATGCAGAAATTTTTCTCGGTAAGCAGTCTGTGGGTTATATCGGAGTTATCCATCCCGGTCTGGCCGATACATTAGGCCTGAATAAACGCACAGTGGTTTTTGAATTGCTATGGCAACATCTGGCACAACGACAACTGCCTGAGATTAAGGAGATTTCACGTTTTCCTGCAAACCGCCGTGACATTGCCATCGTGGTGGCCGAATCTGTGCCCGTGGCCGATATTATTGATGAATGTAAGAAAGTTAGCGTAAATCAGTTAGTTGGCGTAAACTTATTTGATGTGTACCGAGGTAAGGGGGTAGCTGAGGGTTGTAAGAGTCTCGCTATCAGCCTGATTTTGCAGGATACCAGCCGGACACTTGAAGAAGATGAGATTGCTGCAACTGTCGCCAGATGTGTTGTAGCGTTAAAAGAGCGATTCCAGGCAACCTTGAGGGATTGAACCTATGGCGCTTACAAAAGCTGAAATGTCCGAATACCTGTTTGAGAAGCTTGGGCTTAGCAAACGGGATGCAAAAGAGTTGGTAGAACTGTTTTTTGAGGAGATCCGTAAAGCGCTGGCAGATGGTGAACAAGTTAAACTTTCTGGTTTTGGTAACTTCGACCTGCGTGATAAAAAACAACGTCCGGGCCGTAACCCCAAAACGGGTGTTGATATTCCTATCACAGCTCGCCGGGTAGTTACCTTCCGTTCAGGGCAAAAACTGAAAAGCCGCGTTGAAAACGCTTCCCCTAAAAATGATTAATTTTAGCTGCTTCGGGGTGGTAATATGCCATCCCGGCAGCAAACAGGAAATATCAGACGATAGTGTTTCAGATGTCAGGTGAATATCGTCAGCAGCTCCTGCTCATCAAGCATGACCGAAGAGCTGCGCGGTAGCAGATGCACATCATATATCGCCTGTGAGCAGGTTATCCTGTGAATACGGGAAATTTTTGCTGCGCAAACTGTCTCTTTTTACTTTTAATTTCCGGCAATCCCGTTTTCTAATTCTGTCTGAGTACTACACGGCATGTCCTTTCTCTTCAATCATCAGTCTGCGGTAAGAAGAAGAACCCAGCTAGTTATTACGTTTCTGATAGTGACACTGTCACTTCTTACTATGCTTAGTCTTTCTGTCGGAGAGGTCTGGTTATCACCAGCTAACTGGCTGACGTCGGAAGGTCAATTATATGTAGGACAGTTGCGGCTGCCCCGAACGCTGGCCGTGATCCTGGTGGGAGCTGCACTGGCGGTTTCAGGCGCTGTGATGCAGGCATTATTTAACAATCCTCTGGCAGAACCTGGTCTGCTTGGCGTGTCCAGTGGGGCAGGGCTTGGCGTAATACTCTGCATTCTGCTTGGCTATGCTGCTCCCTGGCAGCTCAGCCTTAGTGCCATCATTGGTGCGCTGGTTATAACGTCATTATTATTGGGCGTTGCCAGACGGGTAAACTCTGCCAGCCGTTTATTGCTCACCGGTGTGGCGCTGGGAATCGTCAGCAGTGCGCTGAGCTCATGGGCTGTCTGTTTCAGTAGCAGCGTTAATTTACTGCAATTAATCTACTGGATGATGGGTGGATTTAGCGGAATTGACTGGCAGGATCGTTGGCTGATGGTCGCATTGTTACCGGTAGTCATTGGCTTAACGCTGCAGGGGCGGGCGCTCAACTTACTGTCGCTTGGGAACACCGTTGCATATCAGCTTGGGCTGCCTGTCATGTTCTGGCGATCAATATTTGTCCTGATTACCGGCTGGCTGGTAGGGATAAGTGTAGCACTGGCAGGCAGTATTGGTTTTATTGGCTTAATTATCCCCCATATAATGAGGCTTTGCGGTGTTGGTAATTATCATGCATTACTGCCTGCCAGTGCGCTGGCAGGTGCGGTGACATTACTGCTGGCTGATGTGATTGCCAGACAGTCACTCACTGCTGCAGAGCTGCCAGTAGGTGTTGTGACAGCAACGCTTGGCGCGCCTCTGTTCATCTGGTTGCTATTGCGCAATAAGCAATGACACGAGAGATGTCTGATATTGAACAGGTACTGACAATAACATGCTGGTAATACGGTCACTGGCACTTTCTTCCAGGCTGTTTTCTTTCAGCAATACTGTCGCACCCGGTGAATTAATTCACCTGGCTGGACCTAATGGATCTGGAAAAAGCAGCCTGCTGGCACTTCTGGCCGGGGTACTTCACGGTGAGGGTGAAGTACTTTTATCTGGTCATCTTCTGGCAGACTGGTGCGGATATGCTCTGGCGTGCCGGCGTAGCTATCTCAGCCAGCAGGAGCAGCGTGTGGCGGGAATGCCTGTATGGCACTATCTGATGTTGCATAACGTTAACTCGTCGCAGGAGCGCCACAGTGTACTCCACCACTATGTTGATGCGTTGCAGCTAAGGGATAAATTATCACGTCCTCTGTTACAGCTCTCAGGGGGTGAGTGGCAGCGCGTTCGTCTGGCGGCGGCGTTATTTCAGATTGATCAGGCACAGGGCCAGCTGTTATTACTCGATGAACCCCTGGCGGGTCTGGATGTGGCCCAGCAGGTTGCTTTTGATACGCTGTTACCGCCATTACTGGCACGCGGAGTGAGTATTATCATGAGCAGTCATGATCTGAATCACACTCTCCACCATGCCCATCGTGTCTGGTTGCTTGATAAAGGTACGGTAGTAGCAACCGGAACAGCTGAGGCCGTTCTGGTGCCCGACCGGCTGGCCCGCGTCTTTGGTGTTATTTTTCGGCAAGCTGAATTTGCAGGTAAAAGCTGGTTATTACCCCCCTGATAGTGGCAGCAGCCATCCGAAAATGTTTGTCAGCAATGGTGTGTACTGGCATAGGCTCTAACCGGCGCAGCAGCATTGTTTCAAAACATGCAGCGATTCAGGCCCATAATATCAAGAATGCGAGTAGCAATTTCCTCCACAGAGTAATTAGTGCTGTCCAAGTAAGGAATCTGATGATTACGAAACAGGACCTCGACCTCGCCAACTTCAAGGCGGCACTGACGCAGTGAAGCATAGCGACTGTTTTCTGCACGTTCTCGGCGGATGGCGGACAAACGCTCAAAATCAATAGTCAGACCAAACAGCTTGTGATGGAAAGGTTTGAGCGCAGCGGGTAGCTGCAGATTATCCATGTCATCAGCGATAAAAGGATAGTTGGCGGCTGATATGCCAAACTGCATCGCCAGATAGAGGCTGGTTGGGGTTTTCCCGCAACGTGAGACGCCCAACAGAATTACCTGTGCGGCTTCCAGACCTTGCAGAGAAATACCATCATCGTGAGCCAGAGTATAATTAATTGCAGCAATACGGGCATTATATTTACTCAAATTGCTGGCTGTTAATCCATGAGTACGATTTGCGGCTGGCGCGGGTGCGATACCCAGCTCTTTTTGCAGTGGAGCTACCAGCGCGTTTACGATGTCCTGGCAAAAGCCGGCGCTTTGCAGAATAATGTTGCGAATATCGTTATTGATAATTGAGAAAAAAACTATCGGACGTATACCGCTCTGTTGATAAAGCGCATCAATTTGTGCTTTAACTGCCTGTGCCCGCTGTACATTTTCAACAAAAGGAAGAGTAACGCTGCTGGAGGTAACAGGAAACTGTGACAAAATTGCGTGTCCGAGCACCTCAACAGTAATTGCAGTACTATCCGACACAAAAAACACATTACGAAGTTGGTGGGGCAGTTCCATTATTGCTCCTGAATAGCGGTTTATCATTAATGCAAAGCGTAACCTAAGAATTAACACTTGAGCAGCATAATGATCCAAAACAGAAAATAGTGTGATCAGCCATTTAAAATAGTTTGCTCTTATCTGTACTGGGTAGCAGGATTAAACAAAATCAGTTACCTGATATTTAGACATCCTGCCATTTAATATCTTCCGTTGCCTGAAACAGATGAACGTTGTCTGTAGGCAGATGTAGCTGACTACTATTATTTATATAAAAGACAGTAGCAGTGATAAAACTACGAGTACAGATCTGTTATCATACGCTGCTGATGAACGATTATTTTACAGTAATTTGGGATCCATCGGTTTTTTTCCACTAAACAGGTTGTTGTGGCTAAAAAATGAACTATTGCGACTATCAGATAATCACTCTGTGTAATCCCTCAAAAAGCATTTATTGCTGCCAGTTAATAAAAACTGGCATAGTGCACGGGGTTTTCTTAAAAAAGGAATTTTTAACTTGCTTTAACGATTCACTGCTTTATTTGAGCTAATCATTTGTGGCAGGCTCATCATGCCATTTTTTACAATTTTTTATCAACCTCCATTCCAGACCGAATGATAAAAGGATAGTGCTGATGTCCACTAAAATAAATGCGCCGCTAGTGCTCTGGTACAGCCAGCTTAGTATGAATGATGTAGATAAAGTGGGGGGGAAAAATGCCTCTTTGGGAGAGATGATCACGGGTTTATCTTCCCTTGGCGTATCCGTACCCAATGGTTTTGCCACCACTTCTGACGCTTTCAACCAGTTTCTTGAACAAAGTGGCCTTAATCAACGTATCTATGCATTGCTTGATAAAAACGACGTGGACGACGTCAACCAGCTGGCCAGTGTGGGTAAGCAGATAAGAGAATGGATAATTGAAACACCGTTCCAGCCAAAACTGGAATCTGCCATTGAACAGGCCTATCAGATGCTCTCACAGGATGATGAAGACGCCTCTTTTGCTGTGCGTTCTTCTGCAACGGCAGAAGATATGCCAGAGGCCTCTTTTGCAGGCCAGCAGGAGACTTTTCTCAATGTGCAGGGCATTGAAGCGATCATGGTTGCTATAAAACATGTTTTTGCTTCACTGTTTAATGATAGGGCCATCTCATATCGGGTACATCAGGGTTATGATCATCGGGGTGTAGCAATATCGGCAGGTATTCAGCGCATGGTACGCTCTGATCTGGCTTCTTCTGGCGTGATGTTCACGATTGATACTGAGTCCGGCTTCGATCAGGTTGTGTTCATTACCGCCGCACTTGGATTGGGCGAAATGGTTGTTCAGGGCGCAGTAAACCCGGATGAATTCTACGTTCACAAACCAACGCTGATGGCGGGGCGCCCAGCCATCATACGGCGTAATATGGGCTCAAAAAAGATGAGAATGGTTTACTCGTCATTGCGTGAGCATGGTAAGCAGGTCCAGGTGGAAGAAGTCCCACCAGCACGATGTGCCCGCTTTTGCCTGAGTGATGATGAGGTAGAAGAGCTGGCGCGTCAGGCGATAAAAATCGAAAAGCACTATCAGCGGCCGATGGATATCGAATGGGCAAAAGATGGTCAGGACGGTAAGCTATATATTGTTCAGGCACGTCCGGAGACTGTCCGCTCAGTTAATCAGGTAATGGAGCGCTATCATCTGCAAAGCACGGGTGATGTGATTGTAGAAGGCCGGGCAATAGGCCATCGCATAGGCGCAGGTAAGGTGAAGATTGTTTATGATACCAGCGAGATGGAACGTATCCAGCCCGGTGATGTGCTGGTCACTGACATGACAGACCCTGACTGGGAACCGGTCATGAAGAAAGCGGCGGCTATCATAACTAATCGTGGAGGACGAACCTGCCATGCTGCGATTATTGCCCGTGAATTGGGGATTCCGGCCGTAGTAGGCTGTGGTGATGCTACTGAACGGGTGAAAGATGGTCATCAGGTTACCGTCTCCTGTGCTGAAGGTGAGACAGGCTATGTCTATGAAGGGTTGCTGGATTTTTGCCTGACACGCTCTCAGGTGGATGAAATGCCTGAGCTACCGCTTAAAATTATGATGAATGTGGGTAATCCCGACAGGGCTTTTGATTTCGCTTGTCTGCCGCATGAGGGCATCGGTCTTGCCCGGCTTGAATTTATCATCAACCGGATGATTGGTGTTCATCCCAAAGCACTACTGGAGCTTGATAAGCAGACACCAGAATTGCAGCATCAGATCGCCGAGATGATGAAGGGCTTTGTTGATCCGGTAGAATTTTATATCACCCGTCTGACAGAAGGCATAGCTACCCTGGCGGCGGCATTTTCACCGAAACGAGTGATAGTCCGCCTTAGCGATTTCAAATCCAACGAATACGCTAACCTGGTTGGTGGTGCTGGTTACGAGCCGGAAGAGGAAAATCCTATGCTCGGTTTTCGTGGTGCAGGTCGCTATATCTCCGATAACTTCAGGGACTGCTTTGCGCTCGAATGTGAGGCGTTAAAACGGGTACGTAATGTTATGGGGCTGACTAATGTGGAGATAATGGTCCCTTTTGTGCGTACCGTAGAACAGGCGAAAGCGGTGGTAGAGGAGCTGGAACGTCAGGGACTGAAGCGTGGTGATAACGGGCTTAAAATTATTATGATGTGTGAGCTTCCTTCCAACGCCCTCCTTGCTGAGCAGTTTCTCGACTATTTTGATGGATTTTCCATAGGCTCAAATGACATGACTCAGTTAACACTCGGGCTTGACCGCGATTCCGGGCTGATATCTGAATTTTTTGATGAGCGCAACGAGGCGGTTAAAGCGTTGCTCTCTATGGCGATCAAGGCGGCGAAAAAACAGGGTAAATATGTCGGGATCTGTGGTCAGGGCCCCTCTGATCATGAGGATTTTGCTATCTGGCTGATGGAGCAGGGGATCGACAGTCTTTCGTTAAATCCTGATACAGTCGTGCAGACCTGGCTCTCCCTGGGTAAAGCAGGTAACAGATGATTGTGACAATTTGGCGCCACGTGTTATATAAGGGATGACTTTTTGGGCCAGCGAGTTTATCAGTACTGTTTTACACGCTGATGGTTTCGTTGGTCCAAATTACTTATCCATCATCTGTTAATGTTGTTATTTTAAAAGAATACGACTATTAGTTTTTTGCATACTGTCCTGCCCCGTTATAAGAATATTCGTAGCGGTATAATGGCTCAGGAAAATTCAAAATTTTCGTTTGTGTTCTCAGCATCATCGGAAAATAGTCAGCCGACTGGCGCCAGTATTTAATTGAATAATGCTGTTAACTACATTACGCAAGGTATGTCTTTATTACGGTATAGCAGACAAAAAAACAATTATTAAATAGTTTTCTAAAATAAAAAAAAAGCCCATCCTTCATGATGGGCAAAGACTACACACAGCAATTCTTCGTTTCTGAAAAAGAAAATATTTATTTTTGCCAGGACGGTTTTAATATATGATTTATACTATTAAATCATTTTATATGAGTCTCTAAGAATCATCCCAATCACTGGAACACTATCTTTTCTAAATTAAGTGGTAGTATTGCAGATAATATTAATATATTAGAACTGATTCAGTATATGATCATATGAATAAAATAATGTACTGTAAGATTATTACTTTGAAGTGCAGCTTAACTATATTTATAAAATATAAACGGCTCTGGTGAGCCGTGTCTGTTCGAGATATTATTGCAGCTAAATGACCAATAGTTTTATCTTAATCTTTTTCCGCCAGTGCTGTGACTGCCTCATCAGGAGCGGGCACCTGCCTGGTCCAGACGTAAATAAGACGATAAGCCAGAGGTAGTACAACCGGGCCTATAAACAGACCAATCATACCAAATGCTATTAAGCCGCCAATGACGCCGGTAATAACTAATATTACTGGAAGTTCAGCACCCATACGTATCAGCACAGGACGCAGTATATTATCGAGAGACGCCACCACACCACTCCAGACTAACAGGACTGTAGCCCATATAGTATCCCCGCTCCAGTAGAGCCAGATAATGGCAGGAATCAGCACAAGCAAAGGGCCAAGCTGTATCAGACATAACAAAATTATCAGCCCGGTTAGCAGAGTAGCATAGGGGATGCCGGAAACTGCCAGCCCAATACCACTCAGCACACCCTGTGCCAGCGCGGTCACTACAATACCCAGTGCGACCGCCCGAATGGCCTGTGCGGCCAGTAATACAGTTGCATCGCCACGGTGTGATGCCATCCGAAAAGCAAAATGGCGAATAGCCTGTCCGACCTGTTCACCACGCCAGTAGAGCAGCACACTGAAGAACAGCATCAGGACAAGGTGCACGATGAAACGGCCAAAGTGACCCGCCTGAGTGACAAAAAAGGTAGCAGTACGACCAATATAAGGCTGAGCTTTAGCTAAAAGTGCGCTACCGCCACCAGCAATCAGAGAATGGTAACCTGAATAAAGTTTTTTACCGGCGAATGGAATGCTGTTAAGCCACTGTAGGTCAGGGAATGTTAAATGCCCGGCGGTAGCCCATGCCAGGACAGGCTCGCTGTATTCAATAACACTGTTAACTAACAGAACAACAGGAATGATAAAAATCAGCAGTAACAGCAGTGTCATCACCACGACTGCCATGCCCCGGTGCCCCCACAGGCAGCGCTGAACACGCAACATAACCGGCCAGGTAGCAATTACTACCATACTGGCCCAGGCAAAACTTGGGATAAATGGCTCCGTAATCCAGAAACAGGCCACAACCATGATAATGATAAATATCAATGAAAATACCAGCTGAGGCAGATCCCACTCCTTTTGTACCAGCTTCATATATCAAAATATCCTCATATTTTTACAGACGAATAATGGTATGCATTACTATCTGTAATAGATTAACCGACAAACAGGGATTGCAGGCAGCATTGGTGATTATGGTAAACCATCATGTGATTTACATCTCATATTTTAGAAAACGATGTAAACGCTATGACAATAGCGCCTGCTGCATTTGGTGTATTCATCACATTAATTTAACTAATAAAGTCTTCTCTGGGCAGGACAGACGCCTGCATCTGGCTCATCAGTGGCGGCATCAGGCAGCTGCGTTCTTGAAAACCCAGGGGCAAATCGGTTTTTCTGGACCATTAAACAACGCCATTGCGAACATAGTTTTTCGTGACTAGCTTATATTTTGCTGCATTACTATCGAAATGCACGGGGCCACTAATATGAGTGCAGTAAACAGCAGAAGGAAAAAAGAACGGCAGACGTCCTATATTATTATATCAGTATTAGAAATAGTGAGATTTATTAGGTACAGTATTAACACGACCAGATGATTTACCTGTTCTTCTAATAAAAGGAATTATGATGACAATAACAGAATCTGCCGCTACCACCGCAAAAGAACCCGGCCGTTTTTATACCTTCCCGTCCAAAGTGCCGCACGGCGAGTATTTCGAAATTCGCCCAGCAAATTTACCCCTCAACGCCCAGCCCATTGTCGATGACAACCTTGGTATGTGCATTGGCTATACGGTGACAGAGGCGCCCGGCCTGTGGAGTATATATGATTCCGACGGGCGTTATATCGAACGATACGAAGCACCACTGGAATCACCGCTGATTGATTCGACAGACCTTGCAGACTGAAAGCCGGGCTTTGCGCATCTAAGCTGAAAATGACAGAATCTTCGGCTAAACATATGTATAACCCGCACCGCTGTGCCCCGTGACAGATTCAGGAAAAAGCTCTCCGTTAAAAAGCGGGTTTTGCAGGTGGTTGATGTCAGCATGAAATGCCAGCACTGGCTTCAGTGACTGTGCCAACTGTTGTGACTTATGCGTGCCACAACGCATTAATTATTGTGCTCTGTTAAGGTATAGCGGGCGACAGCTGGCGCAAAAATATGTTAAAACCTCCCTTCCGGTAATACAGTCTGATGCCAATACCTTTGCAATCTGGTCAACCGATGATGATTCCACAACTTCCGCAGCCGCCCGGCCTGAACCAGCCCACACTGGCGTATCTTGATGCATTGCAGCAGCAGGGTTACACCGGCGATATTGCAACCAGTTATGCACAACGGCTGGCGATGTCGACGGATAACAGCATCTATCAGCTGCTGCCCGATGCAGTCTTATTCCCGCGAACCACGGCGGATGTTGCACTCATTTGCCGGCTGGCGGGCGAGAGCAGTTTCAGCTCACTGGTTTTTACGCCACGTGGTGGTGGCACGGGGACTAATGGTCAGGCCCTGAATCAGGGCATTGTGGTCGATATGTCCAGACACATGAACCAGATTCTGGAAATTAATCTGCATCAGGGGTGGGTAAGGGTTGAGGCGGGAGTAGTAAAAGACCAGCTTAATGCTGCCCTCAGGCCTCATGGCTACTTCTTTTCACCCGAGCTGTCAACCAGCAATCGTGCAACGCTGGGTGGCATGATTAATACTGATGCTTCCGGTCAGGGGTCGTTAGTCTATGGTAAAACGTCTGACCATGTTCTTGCCCTGCGTGCCGTGTTGCTGGGTGGTGACATCATTGACACTATGCCAGTGCCCCTTGCGGTGGCAGAAGAGCGGGCTACGGAGGCGACAGCCGAAGGGCGCATCTATAAAACAGTACTGGAACGCTGTTTTTTGCAAAGAGCGTTAATTCTCGAGAAATTTCCCCGCCTGAATCGTTTTCTGACAGGGTATGATCTGCGGCATGTGGTCAGCGATGATTTACAGCAGATTGATTTAAGCCGTATTCTCTGTGGCTCTGAAGGTACTCTGGCGTTTATTACTGAAGCCCGGCTTAACATAACCCCGCTGCCTGAGGTACGCTGCCTCGTTAACATCAGTTATGATTCCTTCGATTCAGCATTGCGCAACGCTCCCATGCTGCTGGAAGCCAGTGCACTCTCAGTCGAGACAATCGACTCTGCTGTGCTGAAGCTGGCTCAGGAAGATATCGTCTGGCACTCTGTAAAATCCTGGATTAGCAATGTTGCTGTAAAGAACCTGATGGGGCTGAATATTGTCGAATTTGCCGGTAATGACAGTGAGAAAATCAACGCGCAGGTAACAGCATTATGCCAGCGTCTTGAGACGTTAATAAAAGCGAAACAGAGCGGCGTTACTGGTTACACGGTGTGTCGCGATGCGCAGGGTATTGAGTGTGTCTTCGCCATGCGTAAAAAAGCGGTGGGCCTGCTTGGCAATAGCCCCGGAGACGCCAAACCAATACCGTTCGTGGAAGATACCTGTGTGCCGCCGGAACATCTGGCCGACTATATTGCTGAATTCCGCGCGCTTCTGGACGGTCACGGCCTCAGTTATGGCATGTTTGGTCATGTGGACGCGGGTGTTTTACATGTTCGTCCGGCACTGGATATGTGCAACCCCACCCAGGAAAAGTTGATACGAGAACTCTCAGACCAGATAGTGGCGCTTACTATGCGTTATGGGGGGCTGTTATGGGGAGAGCATGGGAAAGGTTTCCGTGCAGCTTACAGCCCTGATTTTTTTGGTGAAGTTCTCTACCATGAATTAAGGCTTATTAAAGCGGCTTTTGATCCCGATAACCGGCTCAATCCGGGCAAAATATGTGCGCCAGCGGATATTGATGCGCCTGTTAAATCGGTTGACAATGATATTCGTGGCAGCCGCGATCGTCAGATCCCGGTAACGGTGCGTAATGACTGGCGCGGTGCTATGACATGCAATGGTAACGGACTCTGCTTTAATTTTGACCTGAATAGCCTGATGTGCCCGTCGATGAAGATCAGCCGCGACCGGGTGCACTCTCCCAAAGGCCGGGCAACGCTGATCCGGGAGTGGCTGCGTCTTCTGGCGGAAAGTGGTACAAATCTAGCGGTGCTGGAAAAACAGCTGACACTACAATATGGTACGCCGGGTGCGCTGATTGCCCGCTGGCGCAATAGCTGGCAGGCCAGACGTGGTGCATATGACTTTTCTCATGAAGTGAAAGAGGCCATGGCAGGTTGTCTGGCGTGTAAAGCCTGCTCCACACAGTGCCCTGTTAAAATTGATGTGCCGGAATTTCGCACCCGTTTTTTGCAGCTCTACTATTCCCGCTACCTGCGTCCTGCCAGTGATCATCTGATAGCCAGCATTGAGCACATTGCACCTCTGCTGGCCTGGATGCCGAAAATAGTCAACCGTTTTCTGCGTTACGGCTGGTTATCCGGGTTGCTGCGTCATCAGTTCGGTGTAGTTGATCTGCCGCAGCTATCAGTGCCAACTCTGCAACAGAAGCTGGCCAGCCAGCCTGAAATCATGATGACGCTGGAACAACTGGAAGCACTCAGTCCGGCTGCGCGCCAGAAGAGGGTGTTGATAGTACAGGACCCCTTTACCAGCTACTTTGAGGCACGATTAATTGCAGATTTAGTACTGGTGATAAAAAAGCTGGGGTATATGCCAGTGGTGCTGCCTTATTCGCCTAACGGTAAGGCTCAGCACATTAAAGGTTTTGTGCGCCGTTTTGCCAGGACGGCGGGAAGAACGGCTGATTTTCTTAATCGGGTAGCCCGGCTGGGCATTCCGCTGGTGGGTGTCGATGCTGCGCTGGTGCTCTGCTATCGTGATGAATATCGTCAGGTGCTGGGTGATAATCGAGGGACCTTTCACGTCCAGCTGCTGCATGAGTGGCTGAGTGAAGTACTGGTCCGGCGGGAAGAGGTCCGGCAATCCAGTGAGGCATGGTATCTGTTTGGCCATTGCAGCGAAGTGGCGGCACTGCCAGCAATGTTACAGCAGTGGCAGCAGATTTTTAACCATTTCGGTGCCCGTCTGGAAACCGTCAATGTGGGCTGTTGCGGAATGGCGGGAACTTACGGGCATGAGACGCAACATTATCACAACTCAGTGGGTATATTTACGCAGTCGTGGCAACCTGCACTGCAAAAGTTGCCGCGCGAGCGTTGCCTTGCTACGGGTTACTCTTGCCGGGCCCAGGTCGGACGCCTCGAGGGCAGTGGGATAAGGCATCCGCTCCAGGCGCTGCTGGAACTGATTCCCTGATATACTAAAAATGCCTGCATATAGTCAGAGTATCAGGCGGGGCGACTATTTTCGGGCACTGTTGCAAACTCATCTCAGAGCGCACAGCGTTAAATTCACCGGAAGATGGTAGCGAGTTCGGCATTTATTTGATTTGGATGATAGAAGAATTTTAAATAAAAATCACTAATAGAGTTAGTGTTTAATCTTCTGAATAATTGTATAAATACATAATATAGGTCACCGATAGATTGGTTAATTAGTATCTTAGCTTGCTATTTTATCATTAACTTATTTAAAAATTATACTTGATAATAATTTGTCCTAAACTGGCATCCTAAAGTAAGGAATAATCTTTAAAACAATTAAATTATCTGCAATGCATCCGATAAAATCCCTGATTCTAATCAATAAGATAACCCATATAAATATCAAAAAATCCTTTTCAAAATTCTTGTTACTGATATTATTGTTCATCTTGCTATATTGTTATAATATTATCTTTCTTATGGTCCTTTTGTCAGAAATATCAGTAATTAATTTATTTGAATGCAATAAAATATAATTGTTAGTGTTATAATTATAACTTGTTACCAGCATTATTAGTATGTAAAGATTGCTCATCATTAGCAGATAATCCATTTGGACGAAATATCCCTTCACTGGCTAACGAATTCAAGTTGATGCATAAATCATCGTGAGGCAGTCGCTGGATATAGTACAACTTAACATTAGATTTAGGATTAGACTGGGTATTGATATTAACGTGATAATCTGAGTTACCTGCACACACTATTAAATTGTGATGAGTTCTTGAGTGCCTGATACTATCTTACAAACCTTCAAATACCGTGCCTGTTAAACATGGATAGTTCTTTAACATAAGAAGCACACTTTTATATTTTATTGAGCCATTTTATCAGAAACATTCTACATACTTTCACTGACGATAACTAATTATAGCTGAATGAATAGTTAAACAATTACTGAATGACCCTATATATAATATTTTTTGCTTCCTCAAGGGTTCTGAATTCACTCTAATATATTAATACTATTTTTATAGTATTAATATATTCTTGGTAACAGCATCACTTGGCAATTTGGTTTGCGACACATACTCAGTGCCTTATTTTCGATATAAACGGTTATTGCAAGCTTGTACGCGATCTCACAGTACTTCATCAGACAGAGAGGAACCCCGGCGTTATTGATAACTGCTGCAAATTCATTATCAGCAGATTTACAGGCTTTTGGAACCAGCCCGTTATCCTTTGTATTGCTTCATTAAGACCGCCAGCTTTAAAAGCAACATGCGCAATCATCCTAAACATGTTGATAACATTATTTTTTCACAAACTGTATAAAAACAATTAACTGAAATGTGCTGAGTTAACTATAATTATATGTTATATCAGGAAGATGGTTGACTAATTTCCTGCTGTCATTGTACTTATTCTGTGATGAGAAAACTTAAATTCAGGTTAGTTGTGCCAGTGTGAGATAGTTTCACAGAATAGAATGGTTTCTGAGGGGTGAATGACCGACATCAGCGCATCACTTCAGCATTAACAGCATCAACATATGATGAGGTTATCTTATGCATTCTGGCGATCCTGTCATCTTTTCCCCGGATAATTTTAACTGGAAAGGACTTACGCTTACAGCGTCAGCGGCGCATCATATAGTGACGCTGATGGCAAAAGATCCACATATCAAAGGAATCCGACTTGGCGTGAAACAATCTGGCTGTGCAGGGTTAGGCTATACCCTGGCGCTGGTAACCGAACCAGACAGCAATGATTTACTCTATACTCAGGATGGAGCACGACTTTACGTGCCGGTAAAAGCGATGCCATTTATTGACGGTACTGAGGTGGATTATGTCCATGTCGGGCTCAGTCAGATTTTTAAATTCAATAATCCCAAAGCTGACCGGGCCTGTGGTTGCGGTGAGAGCTTTGGTATTGACGATTAGGTTTGCAGAATTTATGGCGCAGATGCGAAAGGGTTTAGCAGTGGTCTCCTTAAACACATACCAGTCAACACTGTGTCATGTTATTGCCAGAGTAGTGCAATGAAACTATGGATAACCCGGCGTCGTGGTAACGTTTTCTATCCTGGTATGGAGAGAGGGTGGTATGAATCAGTTTTTCGCCACCTGATGTGTATGACTATTTTTATGCTAATAGTCTGCTGTCAAAAGGTAAGTGCTATGGAGTATCTGCTGGCACCCGATAACAGCCGTCTGATTGGAGAGAATCGTGCTATCCGGGTACCGGATGATAGAAAGCCGCTGGAGAGTATCGCGGCTTATCATAAGGTGGGTCTGCTCGGATTGCTGGAAGCTAATCCCGGGACCGATCCATGGTTACCCGAATCTGGAAGGGAACTGATCATCCCAAAGCAAATGTTGCTGCCCGATACCAGGCGTGAAGGTATTGTAATTAATCTGTCCGAGTTGCGTCTTTATTACTACCCGAAGAAAAAAGCAAGCGTCATTGTGTATCCTGTTGGCATTGGGCAGCTGGGAGCCATTACGCCGAATATGGTGACTACCATCAGCCAGAAAGTGGTTAATCCCGGCTGGACCCCCACAGCCAAGATCCGTAAGCGTTATGCCGCTGAGGGTATTACTCTGCCGGCAACAGTGCCTCCCGGACCAGATAATCCGATGGGGCTGTATGCGCTCAGGCTGGCATATGGTCAGGGTCACTATCTGATTCATGGTACTAATGCTGATTTTGGAATAGGAAGTGGCAGGGGACAGGGCAGTTTAGCTAATAATAAATTGAAGAGATGTGCTTAAAGCAGGCGGTGTTTGAATTGTTATACCCTCAGGGGCAATTAGCACGGGCTAATGTGAACAAAAGGGTATGTCTGTTGGCTATTTGTTGTCTTTATTCGTCATCCTGGGGTATATGCCGGTAGATGTATATGCCGCTAAGTAATGCAAAGATCAATGTTACACCAGTGAGACCAAATACTTTGAAATTGACCCATATCTCCAAGGAGAAACAGAAAGCGACATAAATGTTTGCCAGCGCGCAGATGATGAAGAAAAGTGCCCAGGTGATGTTTAATCGTTTCCAGATGCTGTCAGGTAATTTCAGCTCTCCACCTAACATGGCTTTAATCGGAAGTTTGCCCAGAACAAACTGGCTAAACAGTAACGCAGCAGAAAACAGAGTATAAAGAATGGTTACCTTCCATTTAAGGAACTGATCATTATGAAAGATGATAGTTAGCAGACCAAAGGTGACAACGAGTGTAAACGTGACGAGTGTCATTTTTTCAATTTTACGATACAAGACCCATTGCAGGGCCAGTACAATGGTTGTTGCTGCAATGAGCATTCCGGTGGCAACGAAAATGTCATAAAATTTATAAAAGATGAAAAACACAATTAGGGGTAGAAAATCAAGTAACTGCTTCATAAGATTCCGGCTAAGGTGTGATAAACAGGTTGTTAATAATACTTCACCACTAGTGCGCGCCCGATAGATTAACGTGCAAGCATATAAAGTCTGTAAAGATAAATGATTAACAGCGCTGATAACATATTGCCTAGAGTAATTCCTAGCATAGATGAAATGTCAGGTGTCATGAACAGAACGGAGGGGATTAACCTTGCCAGAAAATAATTGGCTGCAAACCATAATAAGACTGTCGACGCCACCAGCTGTTTGTTCTGCCAGGCGAGTGTGACACTTTGCTGCATTGAATCCAGTATCCCCTTTTTCTCTTCAAAAAAGATGATCGGTGTGAAAACGAGCAGCATGAAGAGAATTATTCCAAGCAGCAGCATAAACATACCGATGTTAACAGCTACGCTCATGATTATAATAAGCAGCAGCAGACCCGGCAGTCGGGAAACAGAAAGTCTGAGCATGTTCAGTGTGCTTATCGGTTTACCTGTGGAAGCCTGAGCTATCAACGTTAACATACTGCCGATCAGCAGGGTGTTACCAAGCAGTTTCGCAGTGCTATATGCCACTGTTTCGCCGAGTAACAAATTGCGCTGTTCACGTGTCATATGATTGAGGGTATCGTACAAAGTCTGACTGCTGCCGCTATTGATGAGCTGCGACAGTACATGGCTGTCGGGTGAGAGCACATAATTTATCAATACACAAACAAACGCTGTTAATAGTGCTATTAACAGGACAGTAACCCACTGATGGAGAAAAAAATTCCCCGCGTCACGGTATAACCTGGTGGCCGTGATAGACATTCGTACTCCTTTGCTAGAACAATAATACTTCTGCAATTGTACATGGTCTGGCGCCAGACTGGCACTCAGACTTACACAACTTTTTTCATAAACTATTTTAACGGGTTATCTGCTGGCTATCTGGCGGTCAGGGACCGGCTATTCAATTGTATCAGTGAGATGATAATTAGCTGGCGTTCATAGCGGTATTATATTGTGTTGATAACGGGTGACAGGTCAGGTGGAATCTGTATGTAAAAGCGATAAGGGGAAAGCTTGTGACTTTTTTCCTGATGAAGACTGATGATAAGGGAGTTATCATTCTGCCTGCATTTTTGACAGTCTGGCAGACAGATGGACATGTTATCAATTTGTGCTGTTTATAATAAGAAAAGATAACTTTGCCAGAAAAGTTGATGCACAGCATAAGGACGGCGAGCTGACTCATTCTCAATTGATAGCTCCGCCGCTGGGTGGTATATCTCGTTTGAACACGATAATCAGGCGTTTATGCAGTAACATTTGAGCGGGCAGGACCGATCAAATCCGCAATAGCTTTTGCTAACTCGAACAACTCATCCTTGGTTACACTTTGGATATTCTGATTACATTCAAAGCGAAATTCGATATTAATATCATAATCTCTTGCCCCGGCAATCATTGCGATTTCCCGTGCTTCTAATTCATGAATTCCACTCATAAATAACTACCTCCTGTAAGAGAACAGATAATCCATGTTACTTTACCGCCTGCTGTCTGAAATAATTGTCACACAGGGTTGTTAGGCAGGTTCCTCGTGTATTGCCAAAATTATTAATCTGAATTTTACTAACGATTCTGACGTTATTACTATAATTCTTTTTGAGGAAAGAGGGCTGTATTTATTCAGTTATAGTGCGGTGGATCACGGAACATTCCCATATAAACGCATCAAAAGTTCACAAAAGATATTTCTGTGAGTAGTCAGGACGTGTGAAAAAGCGGCGGAGTACATTATTATCACCCGCCGCAGTATTAAGATTCATATGGTATGGCGTCTATTTGTGTAGTGACGCCTTAGTAAACAATTTTAAGAACCACCTTTAAAATCGTTCAGTAATTTTAGTAAATCGGCCAGATCACTTACTTGCAGACCTGTAGTGGTATTGCCTATACTTACAGTAACACCCACATCAAGAAGCGATAATCCCCCAGTAACCGTTTCGGTTTCCTGGGCGTTTAATTCACGAATTGCATTCATAAATAATTACCTCCTGTAACTAACAGAATAATTTGGGTTATTTTTACCTGCCCTGCTGGCCAGTTACCAGTAGTACTCTACACAGGCCTTTAGCATCAGGGGCTCTAATAGCAAAAAGGCTAGTCAGAGCAGGCCCATTACTATAACCTTTTACAGCCAATAGTAGCTATTTTTTCCTGATTATATAGTGGTATGTCACATAACCATGAAATTAATCTGCAACATTTTTTTGTAACAGAGCAGATTATAAATTTATTTTTTCCTTTTATTTTACGTTAGTTGCATCGGTCATTATATGGGCCTTTTGATATCATCAGTCACACTGCAAATTAGTCGGTTACCGATATATTGAGCATAGTTTATTATATTCAACAACATTTTATGCTATTTTTTACTTCTGGTACTGGATAAGTAAAGCGTTAACGGTTACGGTAATAATATTAATTTATTGTACTGTCAGGCCGTAATTATCGTTATGCTTTTTCGACAGGAAGTCATCGAACATCAGCAGTCGCGTCATATGGGGCAGGTATTATTGCTGGCGGGAACGCCAGTGTGGTTAATCCTCTGTATTACACTGTTTCTGATAGCATCCCTGCTATTTTTTCTCATTTACGGTACTTTCACTCGTCGGATAACGGTGAGTGGCGAAGTTATCAGCCTGCCGCATACCGTCAATCTTTTCGCGCCGGAGCAGGGAGTTATTTCACGTCTGTTGGTCGACACAGGCCAGGTTGTTGAGCCGGGCACACCACTATATCAACTGGATACCAGCAGAGTGTCGCTGCAAGGTAACCTTTCGGCTACTACGCTGGTACTACTCCGCCAGCAGCAGCAGCAGGCCGATGAAATTATTCGCCAGCTGGAAAAAAACCGTCGCGCTACCATTTCAGGTCTGAAACAGCAGCTTGAACAAACACTACAGGCCCGTAAAATCTCAGATGACATGGTGGCTTCGGCAACAGAAGGGATGGCTATAATGAAGCGCAATATGGAAAACTATGACCGCTACCGCAAACGTGGACTTATTACTACCGATCAGCAAAATAACCAGCGCTATCTCTATTACCAGCAGCAGTATGTTTGGCACAGTCTTAATTCTCAGAGTCTTCAGCAGGACCAGCAAATTCTTAATCTGCGCAGCGAGATAGTCACGCGGGCGGCAGATTTTGACAGCCAGATAGCAGAGAACCGTATCCGTAGGAATGATACTGTGCGCCAGATTGCTGAAGTGACAGCAGAAAGCCTCCGGCTGATAACAGCGCCCTCATCTGGTCGTGTTTCTTCTCTTAGCGTGACGGAAGGGCAGATGGTGAGTGCGGGTGATAGCCTGGCGCAGTTGGTTCCGTCAGTCAAACCGCAGCTCTATCTGATTGCCTGGTTGCCCAATAACAGTATCCCTTACGTCAGGCCCGCAGAACGTGTCAATATCCGCTATGCGGCTTACCCTGCCGAAAAATATGGTCAGTTTGCTGGCAGTATTATGTCTGTTTTCGCTGCACCTGTTCCGTCAGGGGAACTGGAAGGATGGGCCAGTGCGCCGTCCCAGCGGGAAGGGCAATCCAGCGAGAGCTGGTTTAAAGCCATTGTGGGGATAAGCCCGACTGGGATGCGCTGGCAGGGCAGTGTACTGTACTGTACTGCCTCTTACCACCGGGATGCAGGCCCGGATTACGCTTTTCCTGGAAAAACGTCCGTTATATCAGTGGATGCTGTCGCCCTATTACTCACTGAAAAACAGCATTGCAGGGCCAGCGCATGACGAGAAATGAATTAAAAGCGGTAATTTCTCGTCTGAATCTGAACATTTTTCGCCGGGTACCGGTCGTGCAGCAGATCGAAACAGCTGAATGTGGCTTGGCCTGCCTGGCGATGATTGCCTGCTGGTACCGGTTACCTGCCGATCTGACTACTTTGCGTCAGCAGGCCGGTCTCTCACTACGCGGTGCAACGCTGCGTACGATAATGGATGCGGCGGCAGTCAACGGTCTCAGGTCTCGTGCGCTGCGTCTTGATATTGATAGCCTGGATAAGTTGAGGTTGCCTTGTATCCTGCACTGGGATCTGGATCATTTTGTTGTGTTTGTCGGTGTTAGGCGCGGAGCAGCGGTTATCCATGACCCGGCTTTTGGGCGGCGGGTCATAGCAATTAGGGAAGTCTCCCGGCATTTTACTGGTGTGGCGCTGGAACTATGGCCGTCAGGGGATGACGGTGTGGTTTCTCAGGCTCCCCTTAAGCCTGTTTCTTTCAGGTCACTGACTGGCCGTACAGTGGGAATAGTCAGAGCTCTCATAAAATTGTTTTGTTATTCGCTGCTGATTGAGTCGGTATTTTTGCTGTTACCAGTTGGCATGCAGCTGGTCATGGATCATGTCATTCCGGCAAGTGATATCAGCCTGCTGACGCTAATTTGTCTTGGGCTGCTGCTGCTGATTCTTCTTAGTACCGCTATCAGCCTGCTGCGGGGTCTGCTATCACTGACTATGAAAACGCTGCTTGATGTGCAGTGGAAAGCACGGCTCTTTGAGCGGTTGTTATCATTGCCGCTGGATTATTTTGAGAAACGACGACTTGGCGATATACAGTCGCGTTTTGCCTCGCTGGATACTCTGCGTACCACGCTGACTGACAATGTAGTCAGTAGCATTATTGATGGAATAATGTCAGTGGGACTGATCATCATGATGTTGCTGTATGGCGGCTGGCTGGTATGGGTGGTGCTGGGGATTACACTTATTTGGTGTCTGTTTCGTCTGGCAACCTACGGATTTTACCGCCAGGTATCGGAAGAGCAGATAGTCAGGCTGGCCCGCAGTGGCTCACATTTCATGGAAACATTATATGGTATTGCCACCCTGAAATCGCTCGGATTATCCAGACTGCGGGCGCAGCACTGGATGAACTTGAACGTGGATACGGCAAGTGCCACTGTACGTAAGACCAGATTTGAAATGCTGTTTGCTGGTGGGAACACGCTAATAACCACTCTCGGGCAGACAGGAATGCTGTGGCTGGGTGCATGGCAGGTAATTCAGGGTCATATGACACCCGGGATGTTTGTCGCCTTCATTTCTTATCGCGAACAGTTCGCTGCCCGTGCAGCCAATTTGTTAAATATAGTACTACAGCTGCGCATGCTTTCTCTGCACAAGGAACGGGTAGCCGATGTTGCGCTGGCCGAACCGGAAACGGCAGTACCGGGACCGGCACGACCTCTGGTACCACCAGGGAAGCCTGCTGCGCTTTCTGTGTGTGGCGTGACGTTTCAGTACGATGTACACTCGCCGGCCCTGTTTAGCAATCTGTTTTTGGAAATCGCGGCAGGAGAGAGTGTGGCCATCACTGGCCCCTCTGGGCGGGGCAAAACTACGCTGATGAAAATTATGGCAGGACTCCTGCGGCCAACAGCGGGAGAGGTGCGAGTGTGTGGAATAAATATTTCAGCAGCACCTGAAAATTACCGTGCCTGTATTGCCAGCGTACTGCAGGATGATACTCTGTTTGCTGGTTCTGTTGCAGACAACATTTGCGCTTTTAGTCAGCAGGATACGGTATATATGGAACAGTGTGCGAGGCTCTGCAATATTCATGATGATATCATGCAGATGCCGATGGGTTATCAGACTCTTATCAGCGAACTTGGCGGCAGTCTGTCGGGCGGGCAGAAGCAGCGTCTGCTGATTGCGCGTGCACTTTACCGGCGGCCGGCTATTCTGTTCCTGGATGAGGCAACTAGCCACCTGGACGAGGATAATGAAGCGCAGATCAATGCGGCTATTGGGGGGCTGAATATCACGCGGGTGATTCTTGCACATCGCCCTTCAACGATTGCCTCGGCTGACAGGATTATTCCTCTTGCTGACAGAGAGTAGCCTGTCCCCATTCACTGCCGCAGTTTTTTTGATTTTAATGCTGGCTCTTCTCACCTGATATCCGGATAGCGGCTCAGTGATAACTGGCTGCTGGATGTTCAGCCCCGAAAAGATTCAGCGGTGTTCGCAGTCACAGCACCGGAAAAGGAGAGTACAAAATTGAAAATAAAAGATGCTTCTTCTGGCACCGGCAATCGACAAGTGATGTAAAAGTGGTACTGCGTTCCTAAAAGTTAGCGTATTTGCATATTATTAATCACTGATTTGACCCCAGGCACTTCACGTGCAATCTCCACTGCACGAAAAGCCATCTGCGGCGACGAGACAAAGCCACTTAGCTGAACACGACCCTTGAAGGTCTCGACGTTAATCTCACTAGAGTGTTTCAGACTGCTGTTACCAATAAATTTACTTTTCACTTTTGTGGTAATCACGGTGTCATCAATATAACCGCCTGTGCCTTCCTTAAGCGGTATTGGTGCGCAGGCACTTATGGTGAGTGCTACCGCAATAGTTCCGATCAATCCAGTCAGCCTGTCAGCCCATTTCATTTTGTTTTCTCTGCCTGAAACCAGTGATGTAAATAACAATTTCAGCAAATAACGCTGTTACGTGAGTATAGACACAGCAGGCAAAGATACTATGAACAAAATTGTAAATTGGAGAAAAGGCGCCTGACTCTGCTAATCAAAACAGAGATATTCAGCGTGTAGCATTTTTCATCTCGCGCGTATAATCCTGCATAGTTTTCAGCATAATTTCAGGCTGCTTCTGATATTTTTCGATTAATCTGACAGTTGCTGAACCCGCTATTGCTCCTGCTGCTCCCGAAGAAATGACATCGCGGACCTGGTAAGGTTTACCAATACCGAAACCCTGGATGGCTGGCACTGCATTATACTCACGCAGCCTGGTTACCAGGTGACTTAGAGAGCCTGCGGCCGGATTTTCACAGCCGGTCACACCGGGCCGGGATTGCAGATAGACATAGCCTCGTGCATGGGATGCTATTTCCCGCATCAGGTCATCGCTGGCATTGGGCGGGCAGATAAATACGGGCGCGATTCTATGGCGCATGGCCGATTCACGAAATAGCCGGGACTCTTCTATGGGAACATCACCAATCAGCACTGAATCGACATCAGCCTCCTGGCAACGGGTATAAAAGTCATCAATGCCTCTGTTGAAGACTATGTTAGCATAGAGCAATAAACCAACAGGGGTATCGGGGTACTTCTTGCGGATGGCCGTCAGTAATTCAAAACAGAGTGATGGGGTGGTTCCGGCATTAATTGCACGCAGATTACCTTGCTGGATGGCGGGCCCATCTGCCAGCGGATCCGAAAAGGGAATGCCCAGCTCCAGTGCATCTGCACCGCCTGCTATAAGCGAGTCAACTATTTTCAGGGTATATTCCGGCGTTGGATCGCCAAGCGTGATGAAGGGAATAAATGCCCCCTCTTTTTTCTGCAACAGATGTCTAAACAGTTGGTGATAGCGGTCCATTACATTTCTCCCCTGTTTTTCAGAATATCATGCACCGTAAAGATATCTTTATCGCCGCGTCCCGAAAGATTGACTACCAGCAGCTGCTCTTTTTGCGGATTGTGGTGGATCATCTTCAGCGCCTGAGCCAGCGCATGGGAGGATTCCAGCGCCGGGATAATACCTTCACTACGGCAAAGCAGTCTGAAGGCATCGAGCGCTTCCTCATCAGTAACTGAGACATACTCAGCCCGCCCGGTGCTGTTGAGCCAGGCATGTTGCGGCCCAACAGAGGGGAAATCGAGGCCTGCCGAGATTGAGTGAGACTCCATTATCTGGCCCTCTTCAGTCTGCATTATCGGTGCTTTCATCCCAAAATAGATACCGGTACGCCCATGCTTAAGGGGGGCACCATGCTTGCCTGATGCAATGCCCTGTCCGGCAGGTTCAACGCCAATAAGCCGGACACCGTTCTCGGCGATAAAATCGGCAAACATACCAATAGCGTTGGATCCGCCGCCAACGCAGGCCAATACTGCGTCGGGCAGTCGTCCTTCCGCCTCTAAAATCTGGCTTTTAGTCTCCTCACCGATCATTTTCTGAAATTCACGTACCAGAGCAGGATAGGGATGTGGGCCGGCAGCGGTGCCTAGCAAATAGTGCGCGGTTTCATAGCTGGCAGACCAGTCACGTAATGCTTCGTTGCAGGCATCCTTGAGAGTGGCCGAACCACTTTTTACCGGGATTACTTCAGCTCCCATCAGCCGCATACGAAACACATTAGGTGACTGGCGCTCTATATCTTTTTCGCCCATGTAGACACGACATTTCAGGCCAAGTAATGCCCCCGCCAGAGATGAGGCGACACCGTGCTGGCCTGCTCCTGTCTCTGCGATAATTTCCGTCTTGCCCATACGTTTCGCCAGCAGTGCCTGTCCCAGTACCTGGTTGGTTTTGTGGGCACCGCCGTGCAACAGATCTTCGCGTTTCAGGTAGAGACGTGTGCCGGTGCCTGTGGTCAGATTAGCGCACCGGGTAAGTGCAGTTGGTCTTCCGGCATAGTTCTCCAACAGATCGGTAAATGCGCGTTGAAATTGTGGACAACATCGGGCACTAACAAAAGCCTCCTCTAGTTGAAGCAGGGCTGGCATGAGAATCTGGGGCACATACATGCCACCAAACTCACCATAATAGGGGTTGAGTAATGTCATATCATGTTCCTTGAAATCTGCGCTAACATCCTTAAGCGGATAGTATCGTTTAACGCAGTCATATTAGAGTGCTTAATAAGCGCGCAGCAGTCGAAAGACGTTTGCAATTTTAGTGGCATCTTTACAGCCAGGTGTTGTTTCAACGCCTGAATTAAAATCGAGTCCGGCACAGCCAAACTGAGCAGCCTGAACACAATTTTCAGCATTAAGCCCTCCTGCCAGCATGGTATTTGTAAGATTAACTCCTGATAACAGAGACCAGTCAAATTGTGCTCCGGTGCCCCCCGGGCCATTGTCCAGCAAATAACGATCAACATCACTCCACGTCATCGATGGCAGACGAACGTCGACGGACAGAGCTTTCCATATCTGCACACTCTGCGGCAGTGCTTTGCGCAGAGCGGTGATGGTGCTTTGATCTTCCTGCCCATGCAGCTGTATTGCACTGAGCGACAGCCTGACAGCATAAGTGACAATGTCACTTATAATTGCATTACGAAACACGCCAACATACCTGAGGTCGGTAGTGTTAATGATTTCCCGTGCTTGGTGTTCGCTGACCAGACGTGGTGAATCCTTGACAAAAATTAGACCACCATAGATTGCCCCAGCCTGACTGGCGGCAGTGGCGTCTTCAGGACGTGTCAGCCCGCAAACCTTATTATCGCCCAGTAACAGTCGGTGTAGCGCTAAGGTTAAATTATGTTCGGCCATCAACGCTGAACCAATGAGGAAACCGTTAGCATACTGGCTCAGTTCACGCACCTGGGCATGATGGTTTATGCCGGATTCACTGATAATAGTGACGTTTTCTGGCAGGCGTGGAGCTAATTTGCGGGTGCGATTGAGGTCAACAGAAAGGTCACGTAAGTCGCGATTGTTGATGCCAACCACCTGTGCCTTAAGCGCTATTGCCCGCATTAATTCTGCTTCATTACTTACTTCAGTAAGAATTCCCATATTCAGAGAGTGAGCAACTGCGGCCAGCTGACGATACTGGCAGTCATCGAGCACAGACAGCATCAGCAGGATGGCATCTGCCTTATAATAGCGCGCCAGGTATATCTGGTAGGGATCGATGAAGAAGTCTTTGCACAGCACTGGCTGATGGGCAGCAGCACTGACTTGCGACAAAAAGTCAAAGCTGCCCTGAAAATATTTTTCGTCAGTCAGCACAGAAATAACTGAAGCAAAGTTGCTGTAGATAGCCGCTATTCGCGCCGGGTCAAAATCGTCACGAATTATCCCTTTAGAGGGGGATGCTTTTTTACACTCAAGGATAAAGTGTGTCTGGTTACCGCTTAGCGCTTCATAAAAATTACGGCCGGATGGAACAAGAAACGGCTGGAAGTCAGAAAGAGGCAGCCTCTTCTGATGTGCCTGTAACCAGACAGCCTTATCACTAACAATACGACCTAGTATAGTTTGTTGCATGACTATCCTCTGCTAGCCAGTGCCATGACACGCTCATATACCTCACCACTGCGGATAGTTTCCAGTGCCATTCTTGCATTTTGCTGCAAATCTTCATGGCCAGACAACTTCAGCAACAGCGCCACATTAGCAGCAACAGTCTCTTCATGAGCCGGATGGCCATTACCCTGAAACATCTGAGTTAACAGCATATGGTTCATCTCTGGGGTTCCTCCTGTCAGTGTATGCTTGTTATAGTAGTGAAGGCCAAAATCTTCCGGTGATAATTGATAAAAGGTGATTTTACCTGCATGCAACTCAGCGATGTGAGTAGGGCCGTGTAAGACTACCTCGTCCATGCCATTACCATGTACCACCATTGCGCGCTGATAATGCAGCATAGTAAGACTCTGTGCGACGGGTATTAATAGTTCCGGGCTGTAGACACCAATTACAGCCAGCGGTGGACGTGCAGGGTTAATAAGTGGACCTAATATGTTAAATAGTGTCCGGGTTTTAAGCTGCTGCCGGACAGATATAGCATGGCGAAATCCCGTATGGTAATGAGGTGCGTGCAGAAAGCAGAAATTACTATTATCCAGCCTGTCACGTGCTTCTGAAGCTGGTAAATCAAGGCGAAATCCGAAAGCGTTGAGGATATCGGATGCACCTGATTTCCCTGAAACGCTGCCACCACCATGTTTGGCGATTTTTAGTCCGCAGCAGGCAGCGACTAATGCGCTTGCGGTAGAGATATTGATGCTGTTACTGCCATCACCCCCTGTGCCAACAATATCGGCAAAATCGTAATCGGGGCGTGGAAAAGGGAGGGCATTTTCCATCATAGCTACGGCAGCACCAGCAATTTCTTCTGGTTCCTCGTTGCGAATTTTCATCGCTACCAGAACTCCTGCCAGCTGGCAGTGACTTAACTCACCCTTAATAATCGCGGTGAAAAGGTTATAGCTCTCGCTCTGATTAATCGTCTTTCCCTGATAAATTTTTTGCAGAATATTTCCGGTCATGGGTGGCTCCCTGTGTTCAGGACTGACTCCAGCTGAGGGTCTGTTCAAGTAAGCGGGCGCCGTGCGTGGTTAGAATAGATTCAGGATGAAACTGAAATCCACATACCCGGTCGGTATCATGGCGAACTGCCATTATCATCCCCTGATAAGTGGCGGCAATTGCCAGATCTCCTGAAAGCGTGTAGCTGACCAATGAGTGATAGCGAGCCACGGGTAGAGGGTTATCAAATCCACTGAACATCGCCATGCCGTCATGGGTAATCGCTGATACTTTGCCATGGAGGATTTTGTCAGCCTGACTAACGTGACCACCATAGGATTCGATAATTGCCTGATGTCCAAGGCAGATACCGATGACGGGCAGGTTTCCGCGCACCTGCCGTAATAATTCGGCCATACATCCGGCATCTCCAGGTTTACCTGGTCCCGGAGAAAGTATTAGCACCGGATTGGTCATTCGTCTGAGATGCGCAATGATTATGTCTGGTTGGATATGATTGCGATAAACAACAACCCTATGACCACTCGTGCGTAGCTGGTAGACCAGGTTCCAGCTAAATGAGTCGACATTATCCAGCAGCAAAATGTCAGCCATCAGAATTCCTCCCTGCAATGATGTGCGGTAGCGATAGCCCGCAGTACCGCCCGCGCTTTACTGCGGGTTTCGTCTGCCTCGGACTGAGGCACAGAATCAAGCACGATTCCTGCCCCAGCCTGGACCGAGGCGATACCTTTTTCAACCCAGGCAGAACGGATGACGATACAGGTATCAAAATCACCACTGGCAGTGAAATAGCCTATGGCCCCGCCATAAGCGCCACGCCGGCTCTTTTCAGCATTGGCTATCAGTTGCATGGCGCGCACTTTGGGCGCACCACTGAGTGTGCCCATGTTCATGCAGGCGCGATATGCATGCAGTGCATCGAGATCATCACGCAGCTTACCGACTACACGAGAAACTAAATGCATTATGAAAGAGTAGCGATCAACCTTAGTCAGATCGGCAATCCGGCGACTGCCAGGTTCGCAAATACGCGCTATATCATTACGGGCCAGATCAACTAGCATAAGGTGCTCAGCCAGCTCTTTGTTATCGGTCCGCATTTCCAGTTCAATCCGGCTATCCAGATCATGATCTACCGTTCCATCGGGGTAAAGGCCTCGCGGACGTGAACCCGCAATCGGATAAATTTCGACCTGACGATTTCTGGCATCAAATTTGAGTGAGCTTTCTGGGGACGCACCAAAAAGCGTGAACTGGCTATCCTGCATAAAAAACATATAAGGGCTGGGGTTATTTTTCTTCAGTACATCATAAGCTGCCAGTGGAGAAGGGCAGGGAAGTGAGAAGCGGCGCGATGGCACTACCTGAAAGATGTCACCGCTACGAATTTTTTGCTGCATTTCCAGAACGATGTTGCAATAGTGCTCATCACTCTGACTGGTGTGTAGTGTCATATCTTCTGCGGGCTGGACAGCTAGTATTGGTGCTGGCTGATGCATCAGGTCACACAGATAATCAATACGATCTCTCAGTAGCCGTGCCCCTGTGGTACTATTTTCAAACAGGCTGGCCTGGAGGCGGGCACTTTGTTGTTGATGATCGATTATCAGTAAAGTTTCAGCCAGGTAAAAACAGTAGTCAGGACAGTTTTGGTCGTTTTGTAGTGGAGGAAGATCATCAAAACTGGCGACTAAATCATAGGCAAACAAGCCACCCAGAAACATCGCCTCTCGCTGTTCTCCCGAACTAGTAACCAGTTTTGGCAACAGGCGTAATGCATCGAATACTGAGAGTGATTTCAGGCGGGAATCTTCATCCAATTGATTGTTATGCTGTGGGAAAGTGAGCATACGGCTATCACTACTGTGTTTGTTAACTACAGTCGCGGGTAGTGCGGCATCTAGTAGTGGCAGTAAAAAACGACCATTTGCAGAGAGAGCTGTTATCGTCACCGTATTTTCCAGAGCGACAATGCGTAATGCGCTATCAATAATCAGCAGGCTTTTCAGGTTATGTTTGTTGTTAATATCAGCAGATTCCAGCAGTAATGAAGCCGGACGGGTATTGCAGAGTTGCTGGAAAATCTGAGATACATCTTCGCGATAAGGTACATCGCGCAAAAGTAACTCCATGCAGGGTTTTTTATTGGACATGATGTGCACTTAACTCAAAGACAAAAAACCGCTAATGCGGGCTTGGTGTGGGTAAAGTTATTTCTGATTCTGGCCTGCTTTCCTGCGAGGTATAACGCTCTTTCAGTGAACAGGATGGTTACTGACAACGCTAACTTTCTCTGGCAGATGCAGATATCGTTCTTAAATGAACCATCGAACTAGTTAACTGGATCGAAAAAGAAATGTCAAGCACTTCCCCACTAGTGGATGATAGCGGGTATGATACACGCAGGTACTATATAATAATGGCAGAATCCCTTGAGCAGATTTAAAGAAAGTACTGACTTTGAGCTTTATGATCTTCATGCGCACTCGCAGGCTTCTGATGGTTTTCTACCACCTCATGAGCTGGTAATGCGCGCAGTACAGATGAGAGTGACTGTGCTGGCGTTAACCGACCATGATACTATTGCCGGAATTGATGCAGCGCAACGGGCTATAGCTCAACATAAACTGGCTCTGAAACTGATACCCGGTGTTGAGATTTCGACGCTATGGAATCATCATGAAATTCACATTTTAGGGCTAGGAATCAATGTTGATTCTTCTGTACTGAGTACCCTGCTCTCAAGCCAGGTGTGCCATCGTATGAGGCGTGCTGAGGCAATTTCCATGCGTCTGGAGAAGGCTCATATTCCGGGGGCTCTGAAAAGAGCAACCGAACTTGCAGGGGGAGGTTCGATTACCCGCGGGCATTTTGCCCGTTTTCTGGTTGAGCAGGGAGAAGCGCTCAATCAGGCTCAGGTATTCAAAAAGTATTTGGTGAAGGGTAAACCCGGATATGTTCCCCCACAGTGGTGTACAATAGAAGAGGCTATCGATACAATTCACCATTCTGGTGGGCAAGCTGTGCTGGCACACCCCGGCAGTTATCAGCTCTCTGCAAAGTGGCTTAAGCGTCTGATTAACCATTTTGCACAAGAGGGGGGAGACGCAATAGAGGTCGCTCAATGCCAGCAGTCGTTACAGGAGCGGCGCCAGTTAGCCGTTTACGCTGATGAAAATGGACTGGCCGTGTCTCAGGGGTCTGATTTCCACCGGCCTTGTGCCTGGATTGAATTGGGCAGGAATCTCTGGTTACCTGGTGGGGCAGACGCAGTCTGGATGCGCTACCCGCAACTTCAGCCGTCCAAGGACGTTGAATATCAGGAGAAGCAATGAGTCAGTATTTTCAAATTCACCCAGGAAATCCGCAACGCCGTCTTATCATACAAGCTGCAGAGTTTTTGCAAAAAGGCGGTGTCATTATTTATCCTACTGATTCAGGTTATGCGCTTGGGTGCCGCCTGGCAGATAAAGAAGCGATGGCGCGCATATGCCGGATTCGAAATATAGAGGGCAGTCATCATTTCACTCTGATGTGTCGTGACCTGTCTGAGCTGGCAACTTATGCATGGGTTGATAACCGCGCGTTTCGTCAAATCAAAAATAACACACCAGGCCATTACACCTTCATTCTTAAGGCTACTAGGGAAGTACCGCGCAGACTGATGAATCAAAAGCGTAAAACGCTGGGATTGCGGGTACCTGGCAACCCCATTGCACGGGCGTTGCTGGAGCAGACTGGCGCACCTATGATGTCGACATCACTTATTCTGCCCGGAAATGAATTTAGCGAATCTGATCCACAGCAGATTTACCAGAGGCTTGGCGATCAGGTCGATCTGGTTATTGATGGGGGCGCTCTGGGGCAGCAGCAGACCACTATTATCGATCTCACAACTGAGGTGCCTGTCGTTGTGCGTGAAGGTGCGGGAGATCCTGCGCCGTTTCAATAGTATTCACCAGATTAGCTATGCCTGTTTTGTCTTGAAATTAATGTAATATATCGGCTTTTAAAATTGGAGTGGCTGCTGGCCCACTGATAATCAGGGCCAGGATTAATCATTGCCGGTGACGCTGGTGTGACATTCAGATTAATGCGCTGTCTGGCTGATGCCATATAACGCTCTTACAGGCTATAGCGAGATTGCGAATGAGCGAAAAATTACAGAAGGTGCTGGCGCGTGCCGGACATGGTTCCCGTCGGGAAATTGAAGCAATGATTGTGGCAGGCCGTATCAGTATCGATGGCAAACTTGCTACCTTAGGTGAGCGTATCGAAGCAGATAAGGGGCCTAAGATTCGCATTGACGGCCATCCAGTTAACATAACAGAGACTAACAGCAATGTATGCCGAGTACTGGCTTATTATAAACCTGAAGGTGAATTATGTACCCGTCATGATCTTGAAGGCAGGCCAACCGTGTTTGATCGTCTGCCACGGCTGTATTGCGCGCGCTGGATAGCTGTCGGACGTTTAGATATCAACACTTGTGGATTGCTGCTGTTTACCACTGATGGCGAACTGGCTAACCGTCTGATGTATCCCAGCCATGAAGTTGAGCGGGAGTACGCTGTGCGAGTGTTTGGCGAGGTGGGAAGTGATAAAATAGAAATGCTGAGCCGTGGTGTGCAGCTGGAAGATGGCCCGGCTGCATTCAGAACCATGAAGTTTGCGGGTGGGGAGAGAATGAATCAATGGTACAACGTAACGCTGGCTGAGGGACGTAACCGTGAAGTACGTCGTTTGTGGGAAGCCGTCGATGTACAGGTTAGCCGGCTTATTCGGGTGAGATATGGTGCTATTCGTCTGCCTGAAAGGCTGCCAAGGGGTGGGTGGCTGGAGCTGGATTTGCCTTTGGTCAATCATCTGCGCGAGTCAGTGGGACTTCAGCCAGAAACGGTCAGCCGCGTGCCAGTTGATAAAGCCAGACCAGTCATGAAAGTTAAGCAGATTCGGAGGGCTGTTGATCGCCACGGTCAGACCATGCCAGCCCGTCCAGCCAAAAACCGCAGTAATTCCTCCCGTCACAAAGGGTAATATTTTTGTTGCTATTCATTACTATTATCACCAGTCTATACCTTGCTGTGCTTTGATACCGCTGTCGAAAGCGTGTTTGACTGGCCTCATTTCGCTAACGGTATCTGCCATCGTTATTATTTCCCGATGGCAGCCGCGTCCCGTGATAATGACTGACTGATGCACGGGGCGATTTTGCAGCGATGTGATAACAGCTGGCAGTGGCAGATAATCAAAGCTCAGCATCTAGGTCAGCTCATCCAGTATAACCAGATCCAGCTCAGGCTCGGCCAGCATACGTTCTGCATGTTGCCAGGTGGAATGGCAGGCTTCGGTATCCGTTATTCGATTTTGTGTCTCCCAGGTAAAACCGGTTGCCATAACCTGAAATTCTACTCCCATGGGAGCTAATAGCTGTCGTTCGCCATTTGGCCACGTTCCTTTGATAAACTGGACAACCCCAACGCGTAAACCATGTCCAACCGCACGGGCAGCAGTGCCGAAGGCCGCTGTGGTTTTACCTTTACCATTACCGGTGAAAACCATCAGAGTACCACGACTGATGGTGGCCGCTGCAATGCGTTTATCTACACGGTCTTTTAAGCGCTGCTGGCGTTGTCTGTGGCGGTCTTGTGTCATGAGAATACCGCCGTGTGTTTTGGCTGGGCATCAAAGCACAAACCGCTGTGCTGGCGGCTGTCATCGCCCATCAAATACAGGTAGAGAGGCATAATATCAGCAGGTGTTTTAAGCACACTTGCATCTTCCTGCGGAAAGGCGCTAGCGCGCATTCTGGTGCGGGTGCCGCCTGGGTTGATACAATTGACCCGCAGCGCATGGTTTTGATACTCATCTGCCAGCACCTGCATCATACCTTCTGTGGCAAATTTGGAGACCGCATAGGCTCCCCAATTTGCACGGCCCTGATGTCCAACACTTGAGGTAGTGAATATTGGCGAACCTGCTTCTGATGCCAGCAACATCGGTAGTAGTGCCTGAGTCAGAAAAAAGGTTGTATCAACGTTAACGCGCATAACCTGCTGCCAGACTTCCGGGGCCTGATTGAGCATTGGGACAATATCACCAAGCACAGCAGCGTTATGCAACACGCCGTCTAAACGGGGAAATTGCCGGGCAATCTCACGAGCCAGAGTATGGCACTGTTCCGGGCTGGCGCTGTCCATATCGAGCAGCCAGTAATCTGCATCACAATCTGTGCTGTTATGCACTTCCTCTTGTACCTGCTTCAGTTTAGTCTCATTGCGGCCTAGAAGAATGACATCAGCACCGTAGCGGGCATAAGTCATTGCTGCTTCTCTGCCAATTCCATCGGTAGCGCCTGTCACGAGGATATAGCGATTTTGTAACAGATTTTGTTCTGGTTGATAATTCATGGAACACTCCATAGTGAGAATTGTCAGATTAACCTGCGTTTTTTCCATAGTGCATCAGCGCATCGAAAAGTGTTATGCCCGATAATGGTAAAGAGTGCAATCTCATTACAATCTCATTTGTGCCCCCCAGGGATTAACCAGCAGACGGCTAACCGACTCTTGGTTACACTTAAAGCTTAATTTGGCTGGGTAAATATTTAAGGCGGAACTGTGGACTTATTTTCAAACTATGCCCTTTTTGTGATTAAAACGCTTACAGTCATGCTGGTTTTAATCGTGCTGTCTGCTGTGATAATCAGCATGACTTTGCGTAAACGCCATGAGTCAGGCCGATTGAAACTGACTAATCTGGGAGAGCGTTACCGGACTATGAAACACGATATGCAGCTGGGGCGCATGAAGCCGCGTCAACAGAAATTCTGGCATAAAGCATATAAAAAGAAAGAGAGTCTGAAAGCTAAGCGTGAGAAAAAAAATTTTAAATCTGGTATGTCAGCACCACAAAAACCAGTTCTTTATGTAATTGATTTTAAAGGTGGCATAGAAGCAAACGAAGTCGCCTCACTACGGGAAGAGATATCTGCTGTGCTGGCTGTTGCTGCGCCACAGGATCAAGTATTGGTACGACTGGAGAGCCGCGGCGGAGTGGTCCATGGCTACGGTCTGGCGGCATCTCAGTTGCAACGGCTGCGTGACAGAGAAATTGGTCTGACAGTCGTTATCGATAAAGTTGCTGCCAGCGGAGGGTATATGATGGCATGTGTGGCTAACCATATTGTTGCTGCACCTTTTGCCATTATTGGCTCAATTGGTGTTGTAGCGCAGATTCCTAATTTTCATCGTTTATTACAGCGTAATGACATCGATATTGAGTTGCATACAGCGGGTCAGTATAAACGAACCCTCACGCTGCTGGGAGAGAACAGTGAAGAGGGGCGGCAGAAATTCCGGGCAGATTTAAATCGCACACATCATTTATTTAAAGAATTTGTTCATCAGATGCGCCCGGAGCTTAATATTGAGCAGGTGGCTACGGGTGAACACTGGTATGGCACCGAAGCGCTTGAAAAAGGACTTATCGATGCTATTAATACCAGTGATGATATCATTATTAATCATATTGATGAATATGATGTTATTGCAGTCCATTATGCTCATCGCAAAAAAATGATAGAGCGGTTTACTCAAAGCAGCGGTGAGAGTCTTGAACGGCTACTGCTCCGTTTGTGGCAGCGTATGCGATTGCCACTACAATAGGTAGCTTGTGTTGGATGGGCTGTTTATACCGGTTGAGTGGGCGGGAACATATTTATAGCATAAGTTCACTATTTACTGCATCACCGAACTGTTTTCTGGTGAGTGGCAAACTGAACACTGGATACGATCTCTGTGGCAATAATCATGCCGGTTTTATCCTGAGTAAGATGGCCAAAATGGCTGGCTGATGCTAATTAAGTTGCGTAACGGATTTTATCAGGTACAGTGTGGAGCGTTTCAGATTCAAAGCTTAAAAATGGTGATTACGTATTAAGCCAAGCATATTTTTAGCTTAAATATTATTTAATATCAATTGGTTAATAGTAATATGCTATCTTGTAGCTGGGCTAAGCTGATAATTGATACTAATAATGTGTCGTTATTTTAGATATAACAATAACAGAGATTGATTTTCATCATTTCGTAAACGTGGACGTAATCAGGCAAAGGGTAAATATGGGTAAAGCGCTGGTAATTGTTGAGTCCCCGGCAAAAGTCAAAACAATTAACAAGTATCTCGGCAGCGGCTATGTGGTTAAATCCAGCGTGGGTCATATTCGCGATTTGCCCACCAGCGGCTCAACTACGAAAAAGAACACTGACTCAAAAACCAGTAACGATGGCAGGAAAGATGAAAAATCCGCACTGGTTAAACGAATGGGCATTGATCCCTGGAACGACTGGCAGGCTGAATATCAAATTCTGCCCGGTAAAGAGAAGGTTGTTTCTGAGTTAAAAACACTTGCTCGCAGTGTTGATCATATCTATCTTGCCACTGACCTCGATCGTGAAGGAGAGGCTATTGCATGGCATCTGCGTGAAGTGATTGGTGGTGATGACGCACGTTACAGTCGCGTGGTATTTAATGAAATTACTAAAAATGCTATCCGTCAGGCAGTTGAAAATCCAGCCGGGCTAAATATAGACAGGGTTCATGCCCAGCAGGCACGTCGTTTCATGGATCGCGTTGTTGGCTATATGGTGTCGCCGTTATTATGGAAAAAAATTGCCAGGGGGCTTTCGGCGGGACGGGTACAATCTGTAGCAGTCCGTTTATTGGTTGAGCGTGAACGTGAAATCAAAGCTTTTGTGCCTGAGGAGTACTGGGAGTTAAACGCTAATCTTACCACGCCTGAAGGTATCGGGATGACAATGGAGGTTACGCACCAGCACGGTAATCCATTCCGCCCGGTAAACCGCGAACAAACTGAAGCGGCTATTGCCCTTCTGGAAAATGCTCATTTTCTGGTAACGGAACGTGAGGATAAACCTACCAGCAGTAAACCATCAGCCCCCTTTATAACGTCAACCTTACAGCAGGCTGCTAGCACACGCCTTAGTTTTGGTGTAAAGAAAACGATGATAATGGCTCAGCGTCTTTATGAGGCGGGACATATTACCTATATGCGGACTGATTCGACAAATTTGAGCCAGGATGCTCTCACCATGGTGCGCAGCTACATCGAAAAAACTTATGGTGACAAATATCTGCCAAAGGCTGCCAGTTATTACGCCAGCAAAGATAATTCTCAGGAAGCGCACGAAGCAATCCGTCCCACAGAAGTCACTGTGCAGGGTGACCAGCTACACGATATGGAACCGGAAGCACGAAAACTTTATCAGTTGATATGGTCTCAGTTTGTTTCCTGCCAGATGACGCCTGCTTTGTATGATTCAACCGTGATTATTGTTGAAACATCGGACTTCAGGCTAAAAGCAAGGGGACGCACACTTCGTTTCGACGGTTGGACTCGCGTAATGCCCGCGCAGCGCAGAAGTGATGAAGACAGAACGCTGCCAGAGATTGCTGTAAATCATGAACTAACACTGCAACAACTCATTCCGGGCCAGCATTTCACCAAACCACCAGCCCGGTTCAGTGAGGCCTCTTTGGTGCGTGAGCTGGAAAAGCGCGGCATAGGGCGCCCATCAACTTATGCTTCCATTATTTCTACCATTCAGGACAGAGGTTACGTCAGAGTCGAAAATCGACGTTTTTATGCTGAAAAAATAGGAGAGATTGTTACAGATCGGCTGGAAGAGAACTTCCGTGAGCTAATGAATTATGATTTCACTGCACATATGGAGGACAGCCTCGACAGGATAGCTAAAAATCAGGCTCAGTGGAAATCTGTACTGAACCAGTTCTTTGACGAGTTTAGCCAGCAGCTTGTTCGGGCACAAAAAGATCCTGATGAAGGCGGAATGCAGCCAAATCAAATGGTACTGACCTCTATCGACTGTCCCGCTTGTGGGCGTAAGATGGGGATTCGGACGGCCACGACGGGTGTTTTTTTAGGTTGTTCGGGTTATGCATTGCCAGTTAAAGAGCGCTGTAAACAGACCATCAATCTGATACCTGAAAACGAAGTACTCAATGTACTGGAGGGAGAGGATGCTGAAACCAATGCGTTACGCGCACGTCAGCGTTGTCAGAAATGTGGAACCGCAATGGATAGCTATCTGATTGATGTTCATCGTAAACTTCTGGTATGTGGTAATAACCCAGCCTGTGATAGTTATCAAATTGAACAAGGTGAGTTTCGCATTAAGGGTTACGATGGCCCGGTCGTGACATGTGATAAATGTGATAGTGAGATGCACCTCAAAATGGGGCGATTTGGTAAATACATGGGCTGTACCAACCCCGAATGCAAAAACACGCGTAAAATACTGCGCAATGGTGAGGTTGCTCCGCCTAAAGAAGATCCCATTCCGCTACCTGAGCTGGCATGTGAAAAATCAGATGCCTATTATGTATTGCGTGATGGCGCTGCCGGCGTATTTCTTGCAGCAAATACCTTTCCTAAATCTCGGGAAACACGTGCGCCACTGGTAGAGGAGCTGAGACGGTTTCGCGACAGATTGCCAAAAAAATTATGCTATCTTGCTGATGCGCCATTAACTGATGAACAGGGTAATAAAAGTGTGGTGCGTTTTAGCCGTAAAACCAAACAGCAGTATGTAAGTACTGAAAAAGCAGGAAAAGCGACCGGATGGTCTGCCTTTTATACGAATGGGAACTGGCAGGTTACGCAGAAATAGCAGACTGCCGGGTTATCTATGAACTAACCCGGCTCTTTGCACAGAGTATATTTCTGCTGGTGAAACTTCATCGCAGTGATAATACGATGCTTCAATTTTTAGCAGTGTATTGGTAAATAGAGCAACGTATTTTCTGGCCGTCGTTCCCAACAATAGTGGTCATAATGTAATCATCTGTAATGGTTAGTGATTGCTGATAGCATACTAACTACAGAGGTGAAGACAGTATGGTATATCTTCTGTTTGTTATAATAATATCTTCAAGAGGGAAGGGGTATCAGAAACAGCGATTAGCCCGATGATGTTAACGAGGGAAAAGAGCATGAAATTACAGCAGCTACGCTATATTGTCGAAGTTGTCAATCACAATCTAAATGTATCCTCAACCGCAGAAGGGCTGTATACCTCTCAGCCTGGCATTAGTAAACAGGTCAAGATGCTCGAAGATGAGTTAGGTGTTCAGATTTTTTCCCGTAGTGGTAAACATCTGACTCACGTAACTCCAGCAGGACAGGAGATTATCCGCATTGCCAGAGAGGTGCTGGCGAAGGTTGATGCGATTAAATCTGTAGCAGGTGAGCACACGTGGCCAGACAAGGGTTCACTCTTTGTCGCAACAACTCACACTCAGGCGCGTTATGTGTTACCGGCGGCCATTAAAAGATTTATCCAGCGATACCCGCGCGTTACCTTACACATGCATCAGGGGTCACCCACGCAAATTGCGGAAGCGGTTTCTAAAGGCAATGCAGATTTTGCTATTGCTACTGAAGCGCTGCATCTTTATGACGATTTGATTATGTTGCCATGTTATCACTGGAATCGCTCCATTGTGGTAACAAAAGATCATCCGCTGGCGGGTACAGAGAGCATTCAAATTGATCAACTGGCAAAATTTCCCTTAGTGACTTATACCTTTGGTTTTACCGGGCGTTCAGAACTGGATGCTGCTTTTAATCGCGCACGACTGACACCCCATATTGTTTTCACAGCAACTGATACAGATGTGATTAAAACCTACGTGCGGCTGGGGCTGGCGGTAGGGGTGATTGCCAGCATGGCGGTAGACCCCATAACTGATCCGGACCTGGTCCGCATCGAAGCCAAAGAGATCTTCAATTACAGCACAACTAAGATAGGTTTTCGTCGTAGTACGTTTATAAGAAGTTATATGTATGATTTCATACAACTTTTTTTACCTCATTTGACCAGAGATATTGTTGATACTGCTATAGGATTAAGGTCAAATGAAGATATAGAAACCATGTTTAAGGACATCAAATTACCAGTGAAATAATATCTTCGCCAGCTAGCGGCAATCGATGATGGATTTGGCAAATTCTGATTTATTGAAAATTCTCATTGTCACAGACTTATTAGCAGGCGTTTTTTGTTACACTGTCACGCATTCTATACAGAATACTATGCCGTCAATAGCTGTTGTGGTGGACTGTAGCAGCCTAATCAACTCGCTGAACCGAAGCTGCGAAATTCAAAAGGTAGTATGCTAATTTTCATTTCAGACCTCTTTTCTGTTCCCCGCTCTTCTTTTAATTATGAAATATTCCTAAGTCATAATGCTTGTTATCTTTAGTTACTATTGATAACACAATAAATTTGTATGTTGTAGTTCCTGCCAACAAAATTATTTACCTGATTGCATTTTTCATCGGAACTATGATTTACTCTTATCATGGTAAAAGATTATTGTCGGAATGGTTATGTATGGCCACATTGAAGTTTTTTTGCATATGTACTGTATTGAGAAGTGCTGGTGTAGATTATGACTAACATTTACTACCATTCTTACCGATGAATATAACTGGTTGTCAGGCTATGGGCCATTTATCATTTATTTCAGTGCCAATCTGGCTCAACAAGGTATTATCTAAAAGTAACTATTGGTACATAAGGTTACAAGGCTATCGATATAAGCTAATCTAGTGAAAAGGCTGCCATTCTTGTGTGTTTCAGCGCTTGAAATAGCGGGTCTGGTCTGCATTGTTGACTGGTTTGGCGATGTTTTCGGTAATTGTGATTTTTATCATCTGGCGGATGTGGGGATAATTATGCATCTTCAGACACAGCAACATAATGTACGGCAATTGAGTAAATCGAAGAAGAAAACATGCAAATCAAAATTCTGGCAGGCAGTAGCTGTCCCGGAATCATGGGATTTGAATGAACTGCAACGTAATTTCATAGAGTCAATGGCAGAAAAAAGTAAATAAAAACTTTTAATATTGTATCGGATAAACTGCTTTCCTGACCCAGGAAGCATAACAGGTTTTATCATTTTTAGTGGCATGCTAGTGCGTTGCCTCTAAAAAGTAACTTTTATTTTGAATCATACATAATCATCACGCATTAATAATTGCGTTATGAAAATAATCACGAGAACTTTTTAATCGTGTGATTAACGTGCACTTCCCAAATAGATCAAAGGAAGTACACGATTTCCGCGGTATGCCGGGCTGTTTTCGTTTTTTGAGGCATTGCATATCCGATTATTTTGGCAGTTACCTGCGGGCTACGTATTTTGATATTAACATCGATGATGCTAATCGGTTGTGGTCAAAAATCTTTAAAAGCACTGACACAAAAGTCTGATCTATTTTTAGCGGTTGACCCGATAGCGCTCTGTCAGTCTGTGCAATACAGGTCGCCGTCATACTTTAGCTTGTCAGTCCTGAAGCTGAGTCGGGTTGTTACACATTTTTTTCAATCATAATAAAATGATCTTTATGATCATCATAATTGGTACTGGCAAACATCAAATATTTTGCAATGGAATGTTAAAAAGTTTCATTCCATCCTGAAGGCCGATATATTTGATAAAGTTATTTCTTAAGAAATTACAATTAGTAGGAGGAATGATGCCAACTCTGCATGAATTGAGCAAGGATACACTAGAGATAAACGGTCAGTACTATCTTTTCTACAGCCTTCTCCTCATAGAAAAAAATGTGGGAGACCTTTCACGTTTACCTAAATCTTTAAAAGTACTTCTGGAAAACTTGTTGCGCTGGCAGGATGACGACTCTGTTACTAAAGAGGATATTCTGGCGCTGGCTGGCTGGCAAAAAACAGCGCATATTGATCGTGAAATCGCATATCGCCCCGCCCGTGTACTGATGCAGGATTTCACTGGCGTGCCGGCAGTAGTCGATCTTGCCGCTATGCGTGAAGCGGTTAAATGCCTTGGAGGTGATGCTGGCAAAGTCAATCCTTCATTACCGGTTGATCTCATTATCGATCACTCTGTAACTGTAGATGATTATGGCACTGACAGATCTTTTGGGGAAAATGTTCGTCTGGAGATGGAGCGCAATCACGAACGTTATGTGTTTTTGCGCTGGGGACAGCAGGCATTCGACCGCTTCCGTGTAGTGCCTCCCGGCACTGGCATCTGCCATCAGGTTAACCTTGAATATCTTGGCCAGGCAGTCTGGCATGAAGAGCAGCAGGGTGCTGAGGTTGCTTACCCAGATACATTAATCGGAACAGACTCCCATACTACTATGATAAATGCACTTGGTGTGCTGGGCTGGGGTGTGGGAGGGATTGAAGCAGAAGCGGCAATGCTCGGCCAGCCAGTATCGATGCTAATTCCCGATGTTGTGGGATTTCAGCTTAGCGGTAAACTTCGTGCTGGCATTACTGCCACTGATTTAGTGCTGACTGTAACACAAATGTTACGAAAGCATGGTGTTGTAGGCAAGTTTGTCGAATTCTATGGCGATGGTCTGGATGATTTACCTCTGACTGATCGTGCCACCATTGCGAATATGGCCCCAGAATTTGGTGCCACGTGTGCCTTTTTCCCCGTCGATCAAATTACACTCGACTACATGCGCCTGACAGGTCGTCCTGATGAGCAGATAGCGCTTACGGAAGCCTATACTAAACATCAAGGGATGTGGCGGAATACGGGTGACGAGCCTGTCTTTACCAGTACGTTATCACTAAACATGGATGATGTGGAAGCCAGTCTGGCAGGACCAAGGCGACCACAGGATCGTGTCTCACTGGGTAATGTGCCAGAAGCTTTTAATGCTGCCGTTGAATTGTCTGTGAACAGCACGGCTTTAGCATCTAAAAAGGTTTATTATCACGACGAAATAACCGACTGCGACCAACAATTAGATGAAGGAGCTGTTGTCATCGCTGCAATTACTTCCTGCACTAATACCTCTAATCCCGGTGTCCTGATGGCTGCGGGTTTACTGGCAAAAAAAGCAGTAGAACTGGGGCTTAAGTCAAAACCATGGGTGAAGGCTTCACTTGCTCCGGGCTCTAAAGTGGTATCTGATTATTTGGCCAGAGCACAACTGACTCCCTGTCTTGACCAGCTTGGTTTTAATCTGGTCGGCTATGGGTGTACTACCTGTATCGGGAATTCAGGTCCTCTGCGGGAGCCGATAGAGGCTGCTATTAAAAAAAGCGATTTAACAGTGGGCGCAGTGCTTTCGGGCAATCGTAACTTTGAGGGTCGTATTCATCCTCTGGTTAAAACTAACTGGCTGGCATCGCCGCCATTGGTTGTCGCATATGCGCTGGCGGGCAATATGAAGATAAATCTGCAAGATGATCCGTTGGGTGAAGACCAAAAGGGCAATCCCGTTTTTCTGAGAGATATCTGGCCTGATCCGCAAGAGATAGCCACGGCAGTCAAGCACGTATCCGCGGAGATGTTTAATAAAGAGTATTCCAAAGTTTTTGAAGGTACACCAGAGTGGCAGCAAATCCATGTTACTTCAGCACAGATCTATGACTGGGGGGCAGATTCCACTTACATTCGCCAGTCGCCGTTTTTCGATGAGATGAAAAGGACACCAGCACCAGTCCGGAATATCGAAAAAATGCGAATACTGGTTTTGCTGGGAGATTCTGTTACTACTGACCATATTTCACCTGCTGGCAGTATCAAATCAGATAGCCCCGCAGGCCGTTATCTCCTGCATCATGGTGTAAAACCGGATGCATTCAACTCTTATGGTTCTCGACGGGGTAATCATGAAGTGATGGTACGGGGTACCTTTGCTAATATCCGTATTCGTAATGAGATGGTACCGGGTACAGAAGGGGGGATAACTGTACACATACCATCGGGAGAGCAGATGCCAATCTATGATGCGGCTATGCGATATATGGAAGAGTGCACGCCGCTGGTGGTAATTGCAGGTAAAGAGTATGGTTCTGGCTCCAGTCGTGACTGGGCGGCAAAGGGGCCTCGTTTGCAAGGTGTGCGTGCGGTTATTGCTGAGTCATTTGAACGTATTCATCGTTCCAATCTGATAGGCATGGGGATTCTGCCTTTGGAGTTCGGGGCAGGAGAGAGCCGTAAAACCCTCAGACTGACTGGGCATGAGTACATCGACATCAGTGATCTTGCTGCTCTTACGCCGGGGGCGACAGTGAAAATTACACTGACACGCCCGGATGGTAGTAAAGAGATACTGAATACCCGCTGCCGGATAGACACCAGTAACGAGTTAACTTACTATCAGAATGATGGCATTCTGCATTACGTTATTCGCAACATGCTTAAATGAGCATGCAGAGATAAGGGCTAATTACAATCGGGTATACTAATAGTTGTAGATTACTTGAGCAGATGGCCCATTTTAGCCATTTTAGTGTCCAGATAATGGGCATTATTTGGATTACGTCCTACAATCAATGGCACACGTTCAACAATATTGATCCCCATATCACTGAGGATACCGATCTTGCGTGGATTGTTGGTAAGAAGACGTATTTCATTAACACCCAGTAGGTTCAGCATATCGCCGCAAAGTGTAAAGTCACGCTCATCAGCAGCAAAACCCAACTGATGATTAGCCTCAACAGTATCAAAGCCTTTGTCCTGAAGCGCATAAGCACGAATTTTATTCAGCAGCCCTATGTTGCGTCCTTCCTGGCGATGATATAACAATATTCCCCGGCCTGTTTTAGAGATTTGGGTAAGCGCTGCTGCAAGCTGGAAACCGCAGTCACAGCGCAGGCTAAAAAGTGCATCGCCCGTCAGGCATTCGGAATGTATCCGCGTCAAAACCGGGCTGTCGTTACTACAATCGCCATAAATTAACGCAATATGATCCTGACCTGTAGCCAGTTCTTCAAAACCCACCATGATAAATTCTCCCCATTGCGTGGGTAGTATGGTTTCAGCAACCCGCTTAAGCTGCATTCTTACTCTCCGGAAACTTCACTAATGCTCAATTAAAATGTTAACCTTATATCAAGGTATCAGCCTGTTTTTCACGGTCTGATTATTTCAGGTCTGCATTCCGATACTGCGGAAAAAACCATGAAATAATCACTTACAAGCTACTGCTTCAGTTATTTTGGTGCTATGAGTATTGATTGTCTGACTGTCTGCACATAGCTGCCTGAGCCTCTGAATCTGCATAACCGCTATTCTGCCATAATTCATGAAAAGTCAAATAACGCTGAGAGCTATTCAGGATAGTGGCCGTAGATGTCATTCAACGAACATGCTGTATTGTTGTATTTTTTGTTTTGAGAATAAACAGAATTTGTGATCATTACGACAGGTCAATTCAATGAAAAAAATCATTTTACGTGAAGGAATTGGAACGTTTTTATTACTCATTATGCCAATCGCAGTCTGCATATCAGGCTGGCGCTGGCAGCCTGACAGGACCTCTTTCCAGTTATTGTTATTTCAGATAACTAAAACATCAACCTTTCCATGGGCGCTGCTGACTAGTATGTTGCTTTGCGCATGGTTCCTAAAATGTTTGCAGTTACGTATGAAGCCCGCAATGATGCTAGTGGCGATTCTGATTTCAGTCATGATTGCAGGGCAGTGTAGTAAATTAGTTATTAAAGCACAGGTAAAGGAGTTACGACCTTATATCACCTGGCTCGAAAATACATACAACATCAATCAGAAAGAGTTTTACACTACCACACGAGCAGAACGAGGTGAGCTAATAAAACATACACTTGCCGGTGATACAACAATTTATCGCTGGCTCAAACAGTACTGGGCATCGGATACGGACTACGCTTTTCCCTCAGGCCACACTATATTCGCTACAAGCTGGGCACTTCTTGGAATAGGTATGCTCTGGCCGCGTCGCTATTATAAGACAATCATCGTGCTCATGTTATGGGCAACCGGTGTGATGGTAAGCCGGCTGGCGCTGGGAATGCACTGGCCTTGCGACCTGATTATGGGCACGCTGATAAGCGGAGTACTGGCAACAATTGCCACTGGAATTACCCGGAAATTAGGCGTCCCTGTCATGACATTCACTTCAGGAGATGACAGCAAAATTACAGATTAAAGCCGATAACTGCAGAACAGGATTGCTATCAGATTTTATGATGATCAAGCCAGAAACCGGTATCTGGCAGATCATTGCAAGCACCAGTGCCTTTTTTTTGGCATAATTCATTTGGTTATCACTAAATCACAGGACATCCCGTGAAATATTTACTCATCGCCCTGTTAGGGCTGGTAGTTATCATTTTCTCAATTACGCTTGGAGCGCGAAATGATCAGATTGTGGCCTTTAATTTTCTTGTGGCCCAGGGGCAGTTCCGCATCTCAACACTAATGACCTCACTATTTGGTGCTGGATTCCTATTAGGCTGGGGGATTTGCGGCTTGTTCTGGCTCCGTCTTCGTATTCAGTTAGCGTATACACAACGCAAAGTAAAGCGGCTGCAACAGCAGAGACAACAGGAACATGGTACTACGCACACAACAGATACACTTCAGTCAGTTATAAAGGAATAACCCCTTATGCTGGAGCTGCTGTTTCTCTTACTACCTGTTGCTGCGGCTTATGGCTGGTATATGGGGCGAAGAAACGTGCAGCAGGACAAACTACAGGAAGCAAACCGACTCTCACGGGATTATGTAGATGGAGTCAACTTTTTACTCTCTGATCAGCAGGATAAAGCTGTAAATCTTTTTCTTGATATGCTGAAGGAAGATGGTGGTACCGTCGAGGCGCACCTGACCTTAGGTAATCTCTTCCGTTCACGGGGTGAAGTTGATCGCGCCATTCGTATTCATCAGACCCTAATGGAGAGTAACTCACTTTCCTATGAACAGCGTCTTCTGGCAGTACAACAGCTCGGGCATGATTATATGGCTGCTGGTCTGTATGACCGTGCTGAAGAGATGTTTTTGCAGCTCACAGATGAAACAGACTTCCGGCCAGGAGCATTACAACAGCTCATGATTATCTATCAGTCGTTTAGTGACTGGTACAGTGCTATTTCCACGGCCGAAAAGTTGGTCAAATCAGGCAATGAACAGCAACGAGTACAGATTGCCCATTTCTACTGTGAACTGGCCCAGTCTGCGCTAGACAACAATGATCCTGACCGTGCAATGAGTCTGCTTAAAAAGGGAGAAGCTGTAGACCAGCACAGTGCACGAATCTCGATTATGACAGGAAAAATTTTAATCAAAAAACAGGAATATGCTCAGGCAATTGATCGCCTGCAACGGCTGCTTGAACAGGATAAAGAGCTGGTCAGTGAATCTCTTGAGATGCTGGAAATTTGTTATAACAATCTCAAACAGTCAAAGGACTGGGCAAACTATTTGCAGCGTTGTGTGGATGAGACAGAAGGCACCATAGCTGCACTTTACCTGGCTGATATTCTGGAGCGTGAGCAGGGGAGTGCCAGTGCACAGAGTTACATTAACCGGCATTTGCTGCGCCACCCGACAATGCTTGGATTCCAGCGTCTGATAGATTTTTATCTGCACGAAGCGGAAGATGGACGGGCCAAAGAAAGTTTAACGGTATTGCGCAACCTGGTAGGGGAACAGATACGAATAAAACCACGTTATCGCTGTCAGAAATGTGATTTCACAGCGCATACCCTTTATTGGCACTGTCCTTCATGCCGGGCTTGGTCTTCAGTGAAGCCCATTCGAGGGTTAGATGGGCAGTAATGATTATTGCTACAGAATATATTATTTAAAGCGCTTTTTTAGTTACAACATACTAGTAAAGACCAGCACCTGGAGTGACTCAGGAAGAACCAGCCACAAATGCTGCTTGACAATAAAACAGAATAATCACGATGAAATTTATTTCACATAACTGCAATGATTTATTTTTTGCTTTAATTAAATTTAATTATTAAAAATATCTTTATTTTTT
>ERZ500997.35-NODE-35-length-53797-cov-11.526516_pt1 | contig 53797 bp, 51 predicted proteins | sample MGYA00248826_ERZ500997 | MGnify/ENA primary metagenome ERZ500997 (study PRJEB25958, sample SAMN03398524) | human skin metagenome | study: EMG produced TPA metagenomics assembly of the Human Skin Microbiome Metagenome (human skin metagenome) data set.
TACGCTTTCCCCCGGCGCAGTCAATCCATTTTTTTACTTTCCCTCCCACTCATTTCCATTACGCGCAAAAAATAGTCGCCGGGGATTCACGACAAGCGGTGAAATCTGAGACTGAAACACATTATCTGACTGTTTTAATTCCCATCAATTACTCTTTTTCAGGACCGCTTTTTGGACAATACGGAGAAATTTCGGGCAAAACAGGTTACTTGTTGCCAGTCGGTATAATCAATTTCTTTTGATGTATTAGTTTCACCGCCTGTCATATGCATAATCAACTGAATCATAAGGCGATCAAACCAGCGGTAACGAGGATAACGCAGAGCACCAGCAAACACACTACAACAATCTGGCTTCCATGGAGAATTTAGCAGGAATTTACGTGTGTACACATTGGTCTGCGGCGTTTGTTTGTCAGGTTTACGGGCAGTAAGACTCACTGAAAAGAACCCTCCTGGCCGGATCTGTAGTGCAGCCAGATGGCGTGAGATGAATTTTGCTACTGCCGGATGAAAACGTCCGTAACGGACAGAAGCACCTATCAGGACACGATCATAATTTTCCCACTCAATTACAGTAGCATCGATGATATTGATGACATCGCAGGGTTGCGTTTTACTAATTTCTTTCGCCATTACAACGGCGATATTTTGTGTCTGCCCATCGCGACTGGAGAAGAGAATTAACGCTTTCATATAATAACAACCCAATTATTCACGCCAGAAGGTGGGAGTAAACAGCACCAGCAGCGTAAAGACCTCTAATCGCCCAAATAACATTGTCATGACTAAAATCCATTTTGCTACGGCATTCATAGAAGTAAAGTTATCTGCCACAACCCCCAGACCAGGGCCCAGATTGTTGAGTGTTGCAGCTACGGCAGCAAAAGCGGAGAAATCATCAACACCCGTTGCAATAATTGCCAGCATACTAATAATAAAGACTAACGCGTACGCAGAAAAAAAGCCCCACACTGCTTCTAAAATGCGTTCTCCCAGTGCACGATTACCTAATTTTATGGTGTAGACAGCATTTGGATGGACCAGGCGCTTTAATTCCCGATACCCTTGCTTGAACAATAACAGAATGCGAATGACTTTGAGCCCACCACCGGTGGAGCCCGCACAACCGCCGATAAAAGCCGAGCATAATAGCAATACGGGAAGAAATAACGGCCATTTCGCAATACTGTCCGTGGTAAACCCTGCCGTAGATGCCATAGAAACCACCTGAAAGAATGCCTGATTGATTGTCTGTCCAATAGTGGCATAGACATTATGAAGGCAGAGTGCGATTGTGCACATCGTTACCAGTGTGAACTGAACCCCAAGAAACATGCGAAATTCCGGATCGCGCCAGTAGACTCTCAAACTGCGACCACTAAGGAGGGAAAAATGCAGGCCATAATTACAACCGGATATTAATAGAAAAATAGCGATAATTGTGTTGATAGCCAGGCTGTTAAAATAGCCTACACTGGCATCATGAGTAGAAAATCCACCTATGGCAATAGTGGAAAAACTGTGACCAATGGCGTCAAAGAGTGGCATACCTGCCATCCACAACGCGACTGCACAGACAAAGGTTAACAGAACATAGATCAGCCAGAGTGTTTTGGCAGTTTCGGCAATCCTGGGGCGCATTTTATTATCTTTTAGCGGCCCAGGCATTTCTGCACGGTATAACTGCATTCCTCCAACTCCAAGTATCGGCAGAATAGCGACGGCTAGTACGATGATCCCCATTCCTCCCAGCCATTGTAACATCTGGCGATAAAACAGAATGGCCTTAGGAAATGAATCCAGCCCCACAAGAGTGGTTGCCCCGGTGGTTGTTAATCCTGAAAATGATTCGAAGAAAGCATCTGTTATCGTAAGATTAGGCATCTCAGCGAATATAAATGGCATGGCCCCCACGCTGCCAAGCACTGTCCAGAATAACACTACTATCAAAAAGCCTTCGCGGGATCTAAGCTCACTGCGATGTTTTCGGTTAGGCCACCATAACAACACACCTATCATCAGCGCCATGAAAAAGGTCTGAGTGAACGCTCGTCCTGCGCCATCTTTATATATCAGTGCCACAAGTCCGGGAACAATCATCGTAACTGAAAAAAGAATAACCAGTAAACCAACGATCCGAGTGATAGTGCGAAAATGCATGGGGTTCCTTAACTCGAGGATTCCAGTGGTTTTAGTGTGAGCCTGCCGCGACTGAAATCGGTCAGTTGAGCTTTAAAGATTTCAATCTGATTATGGGGTAACTCCAGTTGCAATGTGATTCTGGTAGCAAAATCAGATGTTATCAGCCGGCCACCAGCTTGCTTAAGTAATCGCTCTATATCAACCAGCTGTGAATAGTCGCATATCACGCTAAACGGGTTCATAGGTACTTTGCGCTCTCGCTCCAACAATTTGAGTGCCTGCCGCACTCCGCTGCCATACGCTTTAGCCAATCCGCCAGTGCCCAGCTGGATTCCACCGTAATAACGGACTACGACTGCGGTGATTTCACCGATACCACTACCCATCAAATGTGCCAGCATCGGTTTTCCTGCTGTGCCCGAGGGTTCGCCGTCATCAGAAAATCCAAGCTGATGAGAATCCGTCGGTGCCCCAGCAACCCATGCCCAGCAGTGATGGCGGGCCATGGGATGCTGACACCGAATTTGTCCGAGAAAGTCCCGAGCCGCCGTTACACCTTGCGTATGCTGCAATAAAGTAATGAAACGGCTCTTTTTGATCTCTTCGTTAAAACAGACCGGAGCAGCCGGAATATCATAGCCGTTTATCAATTGAGGTTCAGATCCCGTGTCATGTTCTCAACCCGATTATCATGGAAGATGACATTATCTTCTATCCGGACACCGCCATAAGGTTTAAAACCATCGATTTGCGACCAGTTGAAATGCTGGCTAAGGCAACTTTCACGCCACGGAGCTAACAAACTATCAATAAAGTAAATTCCTGGCTCAATTGTCATCACCATGCCTGGTTCGAGAATACGGGTACAACGCAACCAGGGGTAGTGATCAGGTGCATCGAGATGAGAGCCTTTATCGTCTTGCATAAAACCAGCCACATCGTGCACCTGCAGCCCCAGTGGGTGACCAATACCGTGGGGCATAAAGGTTGCAGTGATATTTTCTGCAATTAACGCTTCTTCACTCAGCCCTTTAATCAAACCAAATTTCAGAAGGATATGAGCAATGCGTTGCTGCATCTGCAGATGGTATTCGGTATAACTCACCCCGGTTTTCAGGGTATCAATCAGCGCCAGTTGCTCAGCGTTCATTTCGGCTATTAATGCGGCGAACTCGCTCTCTGGTGAAGCGGCATAGGTACGGGTGATGTCTGCCGCATAACCATTATATTCAGCTCCCGCATCTAACAGGAAACTATAAGACTGCACGGGCGCCTCGTAATCAAACTTTGTATAGTGCAGAACCGCCGCATGATCATTTAACGCAACAATATTATCATAAGGCAAATTGTGGTCTCTTTGCCCGGTAGCATTGAGATAGGTAATATTGATATCAAACTCACTCAGGCCGGAGTAAAAGGCCTCTTTGGCAGCATCATGGCCCAAAATAGCCCTTTTTTGAGCTTCGCGCATACAGATCAGTTCATAGTCGGTTTTATAAGCGCGGTAAAAGTGTAAATAATCAATGATGCCCTTAGGATTGAGCTGTTCTCTGGTAAACCCGAGCTCCATTGCACGTGTCAGTGCCGGGCCAATATAAACACTATTTGCACGCTGTGCAGGCAGCAGTTTTGCAATCTCCCCGGATTTATGGAACGACATAACATCAACTTCACTGGTCCAGTAACTCTCCACCAGCGGCTCAACAACGTGCCAATAATCAACGGGTGAGTAAAACCAAAGTTTGGGTTTGTTAACACCATCTATCCATAGCCAGCAGTCAGGAACCCGCGTCACTGGCAGCCAGTGTTTAAAATGAGGATTGACTTTAAATGGATAGTGATAATCGTCCAAAAACGACGCCAGTAGTTCTCCTGAATGAATTAACATGGCATCAAACTGATGACGTGACAATACCTGACGAGCACGATGCTGTAACACCTGCAAATGCTCCTTATACAACGTAACCAGCCACTCCATTTCACACTCCAATTTAGATAAATGACAGCATCTTATCATAGCCGTTAATTCATTGCCGTTATGCATGCCATTGTGATCCCAACAGCAAATTCCAGACACTCATTTGCAAATACCCGGCAGCACTTTCACACTGCTGAATTAACTGGTTTGACCAGAACACCATATAGTTTCAGGAGGAATATTATGCTTTATCAGAGCGACACGCTCTCTCTTAACTGGATTGAAGAGGGTATTGCAGAATTAGTTTTTAACGCGCCAGGCCCGATTAACAAACTCGACATAGCTACGATCAACAGTCTGGATACTGCTGTGAAAATAGCAGCGCAACATTCTTCCCTGAAAGGTGTGCTGCTAAGTTCCCGCAAAGCCGCATTTATCGTTGGAGCTGACATCAACGAATTTCACTCCCTTTTTGCCTTACCACCAGAAGAACTGATGAAGTGGCTAACTTTTGCCAATAGTATTTTTTCTCGTCTGGAAGATCTGCCGGTACCCACTTTGTCTGCCATTAATGGCTACGCCCTGGGCGGAGGTTGTGAGTGCATTCTAGCCACTGATTTTCGCATTGCTGCCCCGGATGCCAGAATTGGTCTGCCAGAAACTAAACTGGGAATTATTCCAGGATTTGGTGGAACAGTACGCCTGCCCCGATTATTAGGAGCGGATAACGCTATGGAGATCATTGCTACCGGTAAAAATTTGACTGCACACGACGCATTGAAAATAGGCCTCGTCGACGCTGTAGTAGAACAGGCACAGCTCCATGATTCAGCGCGCAGCATGTTACACGCAGCTATCCGGGGTGAGCTGGACTGGAGTGTCCGCAGGAAAGTAAAACAGACACCGCTTAAGCTCAGCAAAATTGAAGCCACTATGAGTTTTAACACAGCCAAAGCACAGGTTTTGCTAACAGCAGGAGGGCACTACCCTGCACCTCTCAAGGCAGTAGAGACTATCAGCAGGACAGCACCGCTAAATCGCGATGAGGCTATTGTATTTGAAAGCCGCACCTTAACTACCCTAGCCTCAAGCCAGCAGGCACAGGCGTTAACAGGCATATACATCAATGATCACTATGTTAAAAACAAAGCCAAAAAACTTACCTCAGATGTCACCCTGCCCCAAAAAATCGCCATACTTGGTGCTGGAATAATGGGGGGCGGTATCGCCTGCCTGGCAGCATCGAAAGGTGTACCTGTGTTAATGAAAGATATTAATTCTGCCGCACTGGAACTGGGCATTAACGAGGCAGCTATCCTGTTAAATAAGCAGCTAATTCGCGGTAAAATTAATGGTGTTAAACTGGCCACTACCATCAGCCATATCAACACTACCCTTAATTACGCAGGATTTGATGAAGCCGATATTGTTGTCGAAGCGGTAGTTGAAGATCCTGAAATCAAAAATAAAGTGTTCACTGAAACTGAAGCCTGCCTGAAAGAAGACGCTATTCTGGTTTCTAATACGTCCTCCATTCCTATTACCGTTCTGGCCCGTGCTCTGAAAAAACCTGAGCAGTTTTGCGGTATGCATTTTTTCAATCCGGTCCACCGTATGCCTCTGGTTGAAGTCATTCGTGGAGAAAAAACGGCTGATAGCACTATAGCCCGTGTGATGGCCTGGTCTTGTGAGATGGGTAAAGTGCCTGTTATTGTTAATGATTGCCCGGGATTTTTTGTTAACCGCGTACTGCTACCCTATCTGGCAGGATTCAGCTTTCTGGTGCGTGATGGCGCGGATTTTCGCCAGATAGATCGTGTTATGGAACAACAGTTTGGCGGGCCAATGGGACCCGCCAAATTACTCGACGTTATCGGTACCATGCACAACAGGTGATGGCGCAGGGATTCCCCACACGAATGAATCATAGTGACCGTAATGTGATTGATCTGCTTTTTAGCGCAAAACGCTTTGGGCAAAAAAATAATCTGGGATTTTATTGCTGGCAGCGGGATGGAAAGGGAAGAAATGAAAAATCAGACGACCCGACTGTAGATGATCTGCTAGCAACAATGTGCGCCCCACGCCGAGTTTTTACTGATGAGGAGATTACTGCCCGAATGATAGCACCGATGCTCTACGAAGTGGTGCTTTGCCTGGAGGAGCAAATTATTGCCAGCCCGGCAGAAGCTGACATGGCACTAGTGTATGGTCTTGGCTTCCCTCCTTTCCGTGGGGGAGCTTTCCGCTATCTCGATACGATTGGTAATGATAGCGCAATAGCCTTGTCCGAGCGCTGCTGTGAGTTAGGGCCGCTCTACCAGGCCCCTGTATCTCTGGATGATAAAAAAAAGTCGGGTGCTTTATGGTATCCACAAGCAAAACCTTTCATCAACAACGAGCTAAAAATGGGCTGAGGAGAACAGTATGGAAACAGTAGTGATTGTTGACGCCATCCGGACCCCTATGGGCCGCTCGAAAGGGGGAGCATTCCGTCAGGTAAGAGCTGAAGACCTCTCTGCACATCTGATGCGAACTTTACTGGCCCGCAACCCCGCGCTGGAAGCAACGCAATTGGATGACATCTACTGGGGCTGTGTTGGGCAGACCCTGGAACAGGGGTTTAATATCGCCCGCAACGCTGCACTTCTGGCAGAAATTCCCTGCAATGTACCCGCTACAACAGTTAATCGTCTGTGTGGTTCCTCAATGCAGGCACTGCATGATGCCGCCAGAGCAATCATGGTGGGCGACGCTAATCAATGCCTGGTTGGTGGAGTAGAGCACATGGGGCATATCCCGATGACACACGGCGCCGATTTTCATCCCGGACTTAGCCGCACTGTGGCAAAAGCAGCCGGGGTAATGGGTCTGACGGCAGAGATGCTGGCTCGTCTTCACGGCATCAGCCGCGAGATGCAGGACAACTTTGCTGCCCGCTCTCATCAGCGCGCCTGGGAGGCAACTCAGACAGGTAGCTTTGAAGCGGAAATCATTCCGACAAACGGACACAATGCACAAGGAACGCTGGTTCGTTACACTACAGATGAAGTGATCCGTCCTGAAACGTCGGCAGACACGCTGAGCATTCTGAAGCCTGCCTTCGATCGTGTGAATGGCAGCGTCACGGCGGGAAACGCGTCAGCGCTGTCAGATGGCGCCGCCGCCTTATTGATTATGAGTGAAAAACAAGCCACGGCATTAAAACTAAAACCCAGAGCACGTCTGCGGGCCATGGCAGTGATCGGCTGCGAACCCTCCGTTATGGGTTATGGGCCAGTGCCTGCCACGCAGCTTGCGGTAAAACGTGCTGGCCTCTGCCTCGGGGATATCGATCTTTTTGAACTTAATGAGGCTTTTGCCGCACAATCACTCCCCTGTATAAAAGATCTGGGACTTTTAGATCTCCTTGATGACAAAGTCAATCTTCATGGTGGTGCTATTGCACTGGGCCATCCTCTAGGTTGTTCCGGTGCAAGAATTAGTACCACCCTGATTAATTTGCTGGAACAGCGCGACTTACAGTTCGGTGTGGCCAGCATGTGCATCGGCCTGGGGCAAGGGATCGCGACAGTATTTGAACGCTTGTGAAGTTAAGAGAGGGATACCCACGGAAGAGCCCGAAGAGCAAATAATAACTACGCTGATGGTCTTCGGCCCACCGTGTTTTTGGTCTCAGATAAAGGCGAAAGCATCACCATATATCTGCACTTCCACCGCCCCTCGTTCAGCGCAAAAAAGCTCACGGGCGATTTTAGCCATTTCAAAGCGCCCGGCAATGTAGATATCATACTCAGCAAGACTCAGATAATCATCCATAACCGCTGTGAGTACTGTCCCGCTTCGCCCCTGCCAGCCCTTACCGGGCTGTTCAACTACAGGGACTACTTTCAGATTAGAATGACGGGCTGCCAGAGCATTAAGTTCATCCAAATCATAAAGATGTATTAACTGTCGCCCTCCCCAGTAGACGGCAATATTCCGGTCAGGCTGTCTGGACAACACAGTGAGCAGAATTGAACGCACATAAGAAAAGCCTGTACCCCCGGCTATGAGAATAATCGGGTTAGTACTCTCTTCTCGCAGCCAGGCATCACCATGAGGAATATCTATCGTAATTTCTTTGAATTCCCTGATTCGGTCCATAACTGCCATGGCATAAAGATTGAGTTCTGAAGCACCAATGTGCAGCTCAATCAACTCTTTTTCTAACGGAGTCGACGCCAGTGAAAATGGTCTTTTATCATATTCATCCATTACCACCATCAGATACTGACCTGCACGAAAACTGAAGTCTGCTCCTGGCAGCAGACGCACGCGAAAAACTGTATCAGTAATGGATTCAATAGAGCTGACTTTACAGCGAAATGTTGTCATTCGATCCTTCTGTAGGCTCGTCATTTATTAGATTATCAGTGCCCTTACGCGAGGGGGCAGGCCTTGCCATAATTGCCAGTTCATCCCAGATAGCATCGATACGAGCGGTGACAGCTAAATCCTTTTTGATTGGGCGCCCCCATTCACGCAACGTTTCTCCCGGCCACTTATTAGTAGCGTCCATTCCCATTTTTGACCCCAGCCCAGAAACAGGTGAAGCAAAATCGAGATAATCTATTGGCGTGTTTTCAACCATAACCGTATCTCTGGCCGGGTCCATTCGGGTAGTCATCGCCCAGATAACATCATTCCAGTCACGTGCGTTAATGTCATCATCACAAACGATGACGAATTTGGTATACATAAATTGTCGCAAAAATGACCAGATTCCCATCATCACTCTTTTAGCATGGCCAGCGTACTGCTTTTTTATGGTCACAACCGCCAGACGGTAAGAACATCCTTCCGGCGGTAGATAAAAATCAACAATTTCTGGAAATTGTTTTTGCAGGATTGGGACGAAAACTTCATTGAGCGCCGCACCCAGTATTGCTGGTTCATCGGGTGGACGCCCGGTGTAAGTTGAATGATAGATTGCATCATTCCGCTGAGTGAGATGTGTCACCGTGAAGACGGGGAATGAAGCCGTTTCATTATAATAGCCCGTATGATCACCATAGGGGCCCTCAGGTGCCATTTCACCGGGTTCTATATATCCCTCCAGTATAATCTCAGCACCAGCCGGGACGTCCAGATCATTAGAGAGACACTTCACCACTTCCGTTTTGGTGCCGCGCAGCAAACCTGCAAAAGCATATTCGGATAGCGTGTCAGGCACAGGGGTTACTGCACCGAGTATTGTGGCCGGGTCTGCGCCCAATGCAACAGCGACTGGAAAGCGCTCACCCGGATGGTGTTGACACCATGTCTGAAAGTCGAGCGCACCACCCCGATGAGAGAGCCAGCGCATTATCAGCTTGTTTTTTGCAATCACCTGCTGACGATAAATGCCAAGATTCTGGCGCTCACGCTGCGGTCCACGGGTAATGGTCAGGCCCCATGTGATAAGCGGGGCGGCATCCTCCGGCCAGCATTGCATGACTGGGATGCGGCGCAAATCTACCTCCTCGTTTCGCCAGACCTGCTGCTGACAGGGAGCACTGCGCCGCCTTTTAACAGGCATATTCAGCACCTGTTTCCACTGCGGCATCTTCTCAATGAAATCACGAAAACCACGAGGTGGCTCTGGCTCTTTAAGAAAAGCCAACAGCTTACCGACGTCCCGCAGAGCGCTGGTATCCTGCCGCCCCATGCCTAATGCTACACGCCGGACAGAGCCAAACAGATTGCAAAGCACGGGCATTGAGTACCCCTTAGGATTTTCAAATAACAGTGCCGGCCCCCCCGCACGCAGGGTACGATCAGCAATTTCTGTCATTTCCAGATAAGGGTCTACAGGGTAATCGACTCGCTTTAACTCTCCGCGTTGTTCAAGCACCGTGATGAAATCGCGCAAATCGTGGTAATTCATAATTTCTCTTTGATCAGGGTTTCATGTTTTTTATTATAAAAAGGGAGCTGGGCAGGCGATATCATCGCTGACAGGTAAAAAACCATCCCGCTGTCCTTGTTTGGTGAATAACAGAACCAGAGCGATGCTAAGTGTCGTCACATTTGATCCCAGTCTGAACTGCATTACAATAGCCGGCCCGATAGGGAGAGGCGTCAGTCATTTTATCTTCGCGCTAATATCTTTTTGATAACATTTTATAAAAATCACCCGCATTACTCAGACTGGGATTTGATTATCAGAACCCACACTAAATTGTAAGATTAAGGTGACCTCACCTCTTCAGGCCTTTTTTGCCTGCCAGTAACTTCACCAAACCCCACAGTGAAACCAGGAAAGTCGTTTAGTAAGCCAGTTATGCGTAATAGTTATCACCAGCAATTCAAAAGATAAACAAGGGCAGCCCCCTCAATCATCTGAAACAAACCAGGCAATTAGCATCACATATCAAAAATTTTTTCTCTCAGTTCTGACAACTAAGTATGATCATTATCAGACAGCCCGTTAAATTAGCGAATAGTGCTTTCATCATGCAGCCACTGCGCTACGCGTTTAGTAAAATAGCTTAGTATGCCGCTGGCTCCGGCACGTTTAAAACAGAGCAGTGATTCCATGATTGCTGGTTTTTCCTCCAGCCAGCCGTTGTTGATTGCCGCCATATGCATGGCATATTCTCCTGATACCTGATAGGCGAAGACAGGTACGCCAAAGCCATCTTTTACACGACGAATGATATCAAGATAGGGCATCCCTGGTTTCACCATGACCATATCTGCACCCTCTTGCAAATCCTGAGCCACTTCCTGAAGTGCTTCATCACTATTTGCCGGGTGCATTTGATAGGTCTTCTTATCTCCCTTTTTTAGATTGCCGGAAGAACCAATTGCGTCACGATACGGACCGTAATAGCAGGATGCATATTTGGCTGAGTAAGCCATGATTTGTGTATTAACCATATTGCGGCTCTCCAGCGCAGTGCGAATTGCCTGAATTCGGCCATCCATCATGTCACTGGGTGCTACAATATCAGCACCAGCCTCAGCATGTGAGATCGCCTGCAATACCAGAAGTTCTCTGGTAGCATCATTGATAACATAGCCCTGCTCATCGATAACTCCATCCTGACCATGAATAGTATAGGGGTCGAGTGCGACGTCAGTCAGCAGCCCTAATTCAGGTACCGCATCTTTTAGCAGGCGAATAGTGCGCTGGATCAACCCATCCTGATGCCAGGCTTCCTCACCTTTAAGCGATTTTTTATCATCTTCGATGGCCGGAAACAGCGCTATTGCAGGAACACTGAGACGAGCAAGCGTTTCCGCTTCCTTTAGTATTCGATCGCATGTCATGCGATAAATCCCTGGCATTGAGGGAACTTCCTGCTGCTTATTATGACCCTCCATAACAAATACCGGGCAGATCAAATCATCTGTCGTTAACTGATTCTCAGCGGTCAGGCGACGACTAAAATCGTGGCAGCGGGTACGGCGTAACCGCCGTTCCGGGAAAATTCCCGGAAATACAAAACTCATTTTTCGTTCTCCAACGTTTACTGGCTATTAGGCCCTCTAAACTGGCACGAATACTCGTCCGCGCCATCCTCTGCCTGGCTAAACAGCAACCGCCCTGACGGGCGGTTAGTAATCTTACTGGCTGTAGCTGAGTGAGTAACTAGCTCTTTGGTGCAGGTTGCGGCGCTTCATCATCAAAACAGCGAGCCTTACCCACATAGAAGTGTGAAAAGAGCACCCCTATCTCAAATAACAGATACATAGGCACCGCCATTAGTATCTGTGATAATACGTCAGGTGGTGTCAGAAACATGGCTATAACAAAAACACCTACCAGAACATAAGCGCGTTTTTGTTTTAGCTCCGCGGCCGACGTTACACCAGTCCAGCATAAAAGCACAATCGCAACCGGCACCTCAAACGAAACACCAAAAGCCATGAACATTATCATGACAAAATCAAGATACCGGGCAATATCCGGCATGAAAGTCACACCTGCGGGTACGGTTTTCGAGAAATAACCGAATGCGAGAGGAAAAACTACGAAGTAAGCAAACGCCATCCCGATATAGAACAGTAATGTACTGGAAAACAGCAGTGGAATGACCAGATTACGCTCATGACGATAAAAAGCTGGTGCTACAAACGCCCAGGCCTGATATAAAATCAATGGTATCGCCAGAATAACTGAAACCATCGCGGTGAGCTTCATTGGCGTCAGAAGTGGCGAAGCAACACCAGTCGCGATAATTGTGCCACCATGGGGTATCTGTTTCAGCAGCGGTGCTGCAATCAGCTGATAGATATCGTTAGCAAAGTAAATTAAGCACAGAAAAATAACCGCCACTGCAATAATACAGTTGAGCAGACGCCTGCGTAACTCAATCAAGTGGCTGATGAGCGGTTGAGTATCTTCAGTAGCCATAATCAGCGCTCATCGATAGTTGATGACGAAGGGATGTTATCAGATGAAACACTCTCTTTTTGGGACACGTCGCCCGGAGCAGTTTTCATTTTCACAGCATTATCTTGCCTGTCGGAAACTGCCTGATAATCACCATCTTTAAGGGTAACATCTGCAATCGGTATTCCTGGCTCTGTACTGCCAGAAATATCATTGGCATTTATTTGCTTACCTTTTTCAGGCTCGCCCAGATAACGACTCTTTAGCGATTCGCCAGCATATTTGAGTTTCTCCACTGAGGCTGTTAGTTCATCAGAATTCATGCCCGCTTTGCTAGCCTGCTCAACTTTTTTTATACCGTCCTGTAGCTCCTGCAATTTCATCTCCTGTATCAGCTCATTCTGAACATTCGCCGCCAGTGAGCGCAGAGCACGGATCCAGCCCATCGCGGTTTTAATCACAACCGGCAGCCGTTCGGGGCCCAGAACCACCAGACCGATAACCAGGACCAATAATATTTCACTAAAACCAATGTCGAACACGGTTTATACCTGCTCTTTGTCTTTTTTAGTCTCCTCTTTTTGAGGTTGCTGATGATGCACTACACGTGAATTGAAGTCAGCATCCTGCACTGCATTTTTCTCTTTGTCATCATCATCACTGATTGCCTTTTTAAAACCTTTCAGCGCCGCACCTAAGTCGGTACCCAATGTGCGTAATTTTTTAGTACCAAAGAGCAAGACGACAATAACTGCCACCATTAATAGATGACCTAAACTTAAACCACCTGACATCATTTACCTCTCTAGTATAAAGAATGCTCATCCTGCATATATAGCTGCACTATCACCACAGATGACGACGGTTTTACATCAATAACAATTTATAAAACATATTTGTGTTTTTGCGTCACTATCGTGCCCGGCGCCAGCCAGCCAGCCATGCCAGCACTCCTCCGGCAATAAACAGAACTGGCCACAGACCGGGGTCGGGGCGACCAATCAGCAAGGCGGTACCACTTAGCAGAAGTGTCGCTCCAATACCGAATAAAAATCGGGTCTGATTATGGCGGATGTGATTAACATTAAGATCTTCTGCTAGTTTGTTGACGCTATGTTGTAACATTTTATGTTGACACAGACTATCATAGAATAGTTCGGGAAGCTCCGGCAGTTTTTCTGCCCAAAATGGTGCTTTTTCTTTCAGCCCACGCATTACAGCAGGAAAACCAACCTGCTCTTTAATCCATCGTTCCAGAAATGGCTTAGCGGTTTTCCACAAGTCAAGCTGTGGGTAAAGCTGCCTTCCAATCCCTTCAATATAGAGCAATGTTTTTTGTAATAGTATTAATTGTGGTTGCACTTCCATATTAAACCGCCGGGCCGTATTGAACAAATTGAACAACACATGACCAAACGATATTTCTGCCAGTGGTTTCTCAAAAATCGGTTCACATACAGTGCGAATGGCAGATTCAAAATATTCCAGATTAGTATCGGCAGGCACCCAGCCTGAACTGGCATACAGCTCTGCTACCTTACGATAATCGCGATTAAAAAATGCGATGAAGTTCTCAGCCAGATAGCGCTTATCACCTTTGTTGAGCGAACCGACTATCCCAAAATCGATGCTCACGTATTGCGGGTCTTGTGGATGCTCGCGGCTGACAAAAATATTGCCCGGATGCATGTCTGCATGAAAAAAATTGTCACGAAACACCTGAGTGAAAAACACTTTAACACCGCGCTCAGCGAGTAATTTCAGGTTAATTCCATTCCGCTCAAGCGCCGCCGCATCAGACACGGGGATACCATAGATTCGCTCCATGACTAACATGGTTTCGCTACAATAATCTGTATAAACCTCTGGTATATATAATAAATTACTGTTCTGAAAATTGCGCCTTAACTGAATGGCATTAGCCGCTTCTCTCATCAGATTCAGTTCGTCAAGCAGCGTCTTTTCATAATCAGCTACGACTTCTACCGGACGAAGACGTCGCCCATCGGGAAGGAGGCGTTGAATTAAACGCGCCAGACGATATATAAGCTTCATGTCGGCTTTAATAACAGGAACGATATCAGGACGGATAACTTTTATAACAACCTGCTGACCATTGGCTTTTAATGTTGCCGTATGCACCTGCGCAATGGAAGCAGAAGCTAGCGGTGTTAATTCAAAATCATCAAACAATGATGTAACTGGAGCACCCAGAGAAAGTTCAATTTGCTGCCGGGCTTTGTGACCATCGAAAGGAGCAACACGATCCTGTAACATCATCAGCTGGTCAGCAATATGTGGAGGAAAAAGATCGCGGCGGGTGGACATCATCTGCCCAAATTTTATCCATACCGGGCCAAGTTTTTCTAGCGCCAGACGCAGGCGTTCCCCCAACGGCTGCTGCGGGTGCCTGTTCGGTATCCAGAACAGACACTTGCGCCACAAGCGCAGCAGCAACGTAATTCGTATACGCGGGATAAGCTCGTCCAGACCATAGCTTAGAAAGACGTGGACAATAGCGTAGAGACGACGAATTTCTCCGGGCGTCATCTCGCCTCCATCTTATTCAGCCGCTGCTCCAGTTCAGTGATTCTGTTCGCCAGCGCATTTACCTCATCCTCAAACCACGTCACTTTAAGCTCCCCAGGCGCCAGACGCCACTCTTCGGTGACAGCTTCACTAAAATAGCGCTGCTTGAGATGCAGATCTCGCATTAAAGCGTAACCGATTGTTTTAGCAGCCTTTCCCAGACCATTAGCTACTATATCACCTACCCATGGTGCAAGGTATTCAGCGGGGTCCAGCTCTGCCAGCTCAATAAGCGCGCTAAAGTGCTGAATGACCTGTAGATCGCCCTCAACATCGAGCTCACCACTGCGAATGAGCCTGGTCAATTGTTGTCGTTCAAGGATTTTTTTCACCGTGCTGATTTTAAGGGATACTGTGCAGTCTGCCTGTGCGACCGGGTTACTCACGACATTCAGATGTTGCTCACTAAATAATAGAATAATCGGTGTGGCAACCCCCTCAAAATTCAGTGCCAGACTACGGCCTGCGAGGCGCTGCCGCGCTGCTTTCAAGGCTCTGTCGCGATATAAAATATGATTGAGTACCTTGTTAAGACCTGCTAGTAATAATGGCGAAAACATGATGAGCTTCCCGGCTTAGAATTTAAATCCACGGTGCAACGCTACAATTCCACCTGTCAGGTTGTGATAACTAGTATTTTCAAACCCTGCGTCCATCATCATCTGCTTTAGTGTTTGCTGATCTGGATGCATACGAATTGATTCGGCCAGATAACGGTAACTCTCTTCATCTTTTACCACCAGTTTGCCGATTAACGGCAGAATGTGAAATGAATAGGCATCGTAAACTTTGCTGAGTGAGTCAAAAACTGGTTTTGAGAACTCCAGCACTAAAAGACGCCCACCCGGTTTCATTACCCGAAACATCGAGGAGAGTGCCTTTTCTTTATCTGTTACGTTACGCAGACCAAAAGAGATGGTGATAACGTCAAACGTATTGTCGGCAAATGGCAGGGCTTCAGCATTGGCCTGAAGATAGCTGATGTTACCCAGCGCCCCCTTGTTACGGAGCTTATCACGCCCTGTTTGCAGCATCGAGCTGTTGATATCAGCCAGCACAACGCGGCCACTTTCTCCAACGATACGTGAAAATTTTGCGGCTAGGTCGCCTGTTCCACCCGCCAAATCGAGCACTTTCTGGCCAGGGCGTACTCCACTACAATCGATGGTAAAACGCTTCCAGAGACGATGAATACCAAACGACATCAGGTCATTCATCAGGTCATATCTGGCCGCCACAGAGTGAAATACATCGGCAACCATCTCTGCCTTTTGATCCCTTAGCACCGTGCGAAACCCAAAATGTGTTGTTTGTGGATTGTCTTCTGCCATCTGTTTGCCTGCGGACTGTTTCAAGTGACCTGGTACATGAGTGTATCAAACTCCTGCCATTGGAGCACCTGACTAAAGGAGTGGATTGTCGATTTACCGTAGCCGGCTCACCATCACGTAGCAGTGGTCAGCAGCAGATCACTTTGCGCTGCCAGAGTCCCAGTCACGCGGCTGACGGCTCTTTAGGCCCGCCCAGCCATCCTGCAGGAAATAAAAAAGGGGAGTAATTACGGCGTTTCGTTCAGATCTGCTGCCTCATTTGCCGCTAATCTGTCCATCTCAGGCTCATCAGACAGTGCCCGATCAATGTATTCGTTATCGATAGGCTGTTTTATTTCAACACCGAACTGACGCAACTGTTCACTCTGAGCAACCATATTACCGCGCCCTTCGCAGAGCTTCTTCATCGCCTTATCATAACTTTCTCCTGCCCGTTTCAAACTCTTTCCCAGGACGTCCATATCCTCTATAAACAAGCGTATTTTATTGTAAAGTTTGGCTCCCTGCTCTGCGATACGCTGGGCATTGCGGCTTTGATGCTCATAGCGCCACAGATTATTTATAGTCCGCAGTGCAACCAGCAGCGAGGTCGGGCTGACCAGCATAATATTTTGTTTCAGCGCTTCGCTGATGAGTTCTGGTTCACGTTCAATTGCCAGCAAGAAAGCAGGCTCAACCGGAATAAACATCAGAACATAATCGAGAGAATATAAGCCGGGCAACCGATGATAATCTTTATCGCCTAACTGGCGCAGATGTCCGCGGATCGCTTTGATATGATCGGCCAGCGCCTGTTGCCGTATCGTTTCATCTTCTGCATTAAAATAACGTTCATAGGCAACGAGTGTCATTTTGGCATCGATTACCACGTCTTTGTTTTGCGGCAAATGGACAATAACATCCGGTTGCATTCGGCTGTTATCTTCAAGTTTAACCTTTACCTGGGTATCATACTCATAACCCTCGCGCAGGCCAGATGCTTCCAGTACGCGGCTTAACACAATCTCCCCCCAATTCCCCTGGATTTTATTATCCCCTTTCAATGCTCGTGTGAGGTTGACCGCCTCCTGCGCCATACGCGTGTTTAGCTGTTGCAGATTCCGGATTTCATGTGTGAGAGTGTGACGTTCACGGGCCTCCTGCCCCAGCCCCTCCTGGACCTGACGACGGAATCCTTCAAGTTGCTCGCGTAATGGTGTGATTAAGGCATTCAAACTCTGGCGATTCTGCTCGTCGATCCGACGCCCGCTGTGGTCAAATATTTTATTGGCCAGATTTTCAAACTGGCTGTTGAGTCGCTGCTCACTATCAATCAATAACCGCTGTTTCTCTTCTGTCGCTTGCCGGCTCTCCTCCAGCCGGGTGGTCACTTCACGCAACCGAACTTCTTGTGCGCCATTTATTTCGAGCTGATTACGTAGCTCGCGACTAAGCTGCTGGCTTTCATTATGCCAGTGATCAAGATGACGTAGTTTTTCCTGAGCAGCGGAGAGAGCACTGTCTAATTGGCGGAGTTCCTGCTGCTGAGCATCAGTATGCTGTTGTAAACGGAGACGTTCCTGTTGCAACTGTTCATTGTTATTCATCAGTATACGTTGGTCACTTCGTGCCTGTATCAGTACCCGATGATAGCGAAGGTAGCTAAGCATCAGGCCCAACAACAGCCCTGCGCCAGCCGCGCAGATAAGGTAGATCTCTATTATTGTCATCACGTTTCTCCCAAACGCTGTAGCTATGTGCAAGCTACCCTGCAGGCTGTCCATGCTAACCTGCCGCCAGTGTGTGTGATAAATTCTCAGTCAGTGACATCAGTTCTTCAGTTTTTTGCTACCCGCCCATTCCGCTATGTAATTAATTATCAGCAAACAATTTCAGGATGCACACAGCGAGTAATATCTACAATATTAAGAGAATATTTGTCATTGTGATGTTAAATACTCTGGAATGTAAAACCGCTGAAAATAAATCACAATAACTTAGATAGTTATCGGAGAATATAACCCTACAATGCTATCTGACACAATAAGCATACTTGCCGGCAGCCAAAGATACAGATAAATAATATAACGGGTTTAACAGCTCGAATCACAACGGTTATAGCAATAAACGTGCTACAGCCACCGATGGAGAGAACGATGAAAACCGATGACAATTCTGCTCGTAAGCCACGTCACGATGGGGTAACTCAGGAGATATCACCCGGCGGGTCCACCATCACCACTGAGAGTTCCGCCATTAACACAGGCGAGACCTCCATACCGACCCAGGGTGAAACCATGCCAGCCTGGTACTCCCGGCCAAAAAAAAGTAGTAAACATCCACTGCCTGTTGTGCTGGTGGTACAGGAGATTTTTGGTGTCAATGAACACATTCGCGATATTTGCCGCAGGCTGGCTATGGAGGGATATCTGGCTATTGCGCCCGAGCTCTATTTCCGTCAGGGCTGCCCCGCAGAATATGACAATATCGAAATATTACGACGCGAAATAGTCAGCAAAGTACCGGACTCACAAGTACTGGCCGATTTGGATCATGTAGCCAACTGGGCCTCACGAAACGGCGGGGATATGCGTAACCTGGCCATTACTGGTTTCTGCTGGGGTGGTCGTATCAGCTGGTTGTATGCCGCCCATAATCCACAGCTGAAAGCAGGCGTTGCCTGGTATGGCCGGCTGAATGGCGAAAAAACCATTAATCAGCCTAAACATCCCATCGATGTGGCGCTGGACCTCAATGCACCAGTGCTCGGTCTGTATGGCGGACAGGATGAAATCATCCCAGAAGAAAGTGTGGAGGCCATGCGTAAAGCGCTGCGTGCAGCCAATGCTAAGGCAGAGATAGTTGTCTATCCTGAAGCCGGTCATGCCTTCAATGCAGATTATCGCTCACAATATCACGAAGCTGCCGCTAAAGATGGCTGGCAACGAATGGTGAGATGGTTTCAACAGCACGGCGTGACTTCCTGACCGCCGTGCAAATAATATCAGAGGGCGCTGGCACTGCTGCCAGACATAACCGCCCGATGAATAAAGGAGCCATGCCAGCTCCTGATTATACAATGTGACTTAATAGGTCATTCGCAGATTTTTAGCCGCTTTGACCATATTAGCCAGCGCCCGGCGAGTCTCTTCCCAGTTCCGGGTTTTAAGGCCACAGTCAGGATTAACCCAAAGCCGTTCACCTGGAATATGTAGTGCGGCACTGCGGAGCAAAGCTTCTATCCAGCCTACATCTGGGATATTGGGTGAGTGAATATCATAAACGCCGGGCCCTATCTCATTAGGGTAATCAAACTTTTCAAACGACTTTAACAATGCCATATCGGAACGGGATGTTTCAATTGTTATTACATCTGCATCAAGCGCTGCAATAGACTCCATAATGTCATCAAATTCGCAATAACACATGTGAGTATGGATTTGGGTGGAATCGTCCACCACGGATGCACTGAGACGAAACGCTTCCGTCGCCCATTTAAGATAAGCTGACCAGTCAGAACGCTGCAACGGCAGCCCCTCACGCAGCGCTGGCTCATCTATTTGAATGATGCCAATTCCAGCACGCTCTAAATCTGCCACTTCGTCTCGCAGTGCCAGCGCAATCTGCTGAGCGATGATATCACGACCGATGTCTTCGCGAGGAAAAGACCAGCAAAGCATCGTCACCGGGCCAGTTAACATCCCTTTCACGGGTTTGGCGGTAAGAGACTGTGCATATTTTGCCCATTCGACGGTGATAGGTTGCGGCCGGCTCACATCACCAATAATCACCGGCGGCTTGACACAGCGGGAACCATAACTCTGCACCCAGCCATGCTGAGTGAATACAAAGCCCTCAAGATGCTCACCAAAGTACTCGACCATATCGTTACGCTCTGCCTCACCGTGCACCAGTACGTCAAGCTCCAGGTCCTCCTGTTCACTAATTACCTGTCTGATGTGTCCGGCAATGGCACTACGGTAGCTATCGCCATCGATATGGCCCTGCCTGAAACCAAGGCGCAAAGCACGAATTTCTTTAGTCTGAGGGAATGATCCGATAGTCGTTGTCGGCCAGGCAGGCAGCCCCAGCCGCTTACGCTGCACACTGGCACGCTGTGGATAAGCGCTGTCACGCTGACACACACTGGCAGAGATAGCTTCCACACGCTGTGCTACCGCTGGATTATGTACTCTGGAAGAAGTCTGGCGCTTACGGATGGATTCACCCCACTTCGCCAGTATTGAGGAATCACCACTGTTTAGTGCCTGGCTTAATAAAGCCAGTTCACTGCACTTTTGTAATGCAAAAGCAAACCAGCTGATGACTTCATTATCAAGATCTTGCTCAAGATTCAGATCTATCGGAGAGTGCAGCAGAGAACAGGAGCTGCCAATCCACAACTGCTGACGTTTGCCGATTAGTGGTTGTAGACGCCTAAACCAGCTCTCCAGGTCCGCCCGCCAGACATTACGGCCGTTAACAACCCCAAGGGACAGTAACCATTCCGACGGTAATCTGTCGTTGAGCTCCATCAGGTCATCTTTGCCATGAACCAAATCAACATGCAAACCCTCTACTGGCAACTCTCGGATGACCTCCAGATTCTGCTTTATGCTGTCGAAATAGGTGGTTAGCAGAAGTTTAACCTGTCCCTGTAGTGAGTCATATGTGGAATAAAAAGCCACTCGCCATGACTCCGGCAACTCCAGCGCCAACACAGGTTCATCGATTTGTACCCACTCAATGCCACGCTGCGCCAGTTCAGCCAGTATCTGCTGATAAACTGGCACTATCTCCTTTAGCAGCGTCAGGCGATCAAAAGGTGTACCTTTGAGTTTACCTAGCCAGAGATAAGTTACGGGACCCAGGAGAACAGGTTTCACCTTGTGATTGAGCGCCAGCGCTTCATCCACTTCCTCCAATAACTGCCGCCAGCATAATTCAAACTTCTGGCCCTGCGTAAATTCCGGCACGATATAGTGATAATTAGTATTAAACCACTTTGTCATTTCGGCAGCTGCAGCTGGCTCACCGCCGGGAGATTGACCCCTCGCGACACGAAACAGCGTATCCAGGCCCGGTGTGGCCTCCTGATTGCGATGACGTAGCGGTACATTTCCTAACATCAGGCTGGTTGTCAGAACATGATCATACCAAGCAAAATCACCAACTGGTATTAAATCCACACCAGCCTCTTTTTGTTGCTGCCAGTGTTTTGCACGCAGCTGACGACCTGTCTCCAGCAGCGCCTGCTGAGTACTCTGACCTGCCCAGTAACACTCCAGTGCTTTTTTTAGTTCACGCTTTGAACCAATGCGCGGAAATCCAAGCGTATGGTTTAAAATAGTCATCACAATCTCCAGTAATACGGCGCAACCTCGCTGTTACACCAAAGAGGGAAATCCGGGTTTTTAGCCATCCAGATGTTTACACTTCCATATTGAATCGCTATTGTACTGTTCTCAAGCGAGAATTATTCAAGATCTATCTGAAGGAGTCTCATGATCGAAATCAAACATCTGCGGACATTACAGGCATTGCACAATACCGGCTCGCTTGCCGCTGCGGCAGCACAACTTCATCAGACTCAGTCAGCGCTATCACATCAGTTCAGCGAACTTGAGCAACGTCTCGGTTTTCGATTATTTGTGCGTAAAAGCCAGCCCGTACATTTCACACCACAAGGAGAAATTCTGTTGCAACTGGCCAGAAATGTATTGCCACAGATCCATCAGGCGCTTGAAGCCTGTCACCATTCCGGGCAGAGCACATTACGTATTGCCATCGAATGCCACAGTTGTATCCAGTGGCTGACTCCCGCGATCGATAATTTCCGCCTTAGCTGGCCGGAGGTCATAATGGATTTTAAATCTGGTGTCACCTTCGACCCCCAGCCTGCGTTACAACAGGGTGAGCTGGACCTAGTGCTAACTTCTGATGTTATGGCACGAAGCGGTGTACATTACACACCAATGTTCGATTTTGAGGTCCGCCTGGTTCTGGCGCCTGATCATCCTCTGGCAAAACGTGAACAAATAAGGCCCCATGATATAGCCAGTGAATTACTGTTGATCTACCCGGTACAGCGGCAGCGTCTTGATGTGTGGCGTTATTTTCTACAACCTGCCAGCATTACACCATCGCTGAAAAGTGTTGATAATACTCTACTGTTACTCCAGATGGTCTCAGCTCGCATGGGGATCGCAGCACTCCCCCACTGGGTGGTTGATAGTGCTGAACATCAGGGTCTGGTAGTGACCAGAAAGTTAGGAGAAGGGTTTTGGAGCCGCCTCTATGCAGCAGTTCGTGATAACGAACGGCTACAACCAGTGACTAAAGCCTTCATTCGTTCGGCGCGTATACACGCCTGCCAGCACCTGCCATTTGTCCGGGATATCTCCAGCTGCGGAGGAAATAGCTAATACTAAGGAGTGTTACGTTTGTGGCGATTCAACTCTATTCACAATCCAGCGCTCGTGTACCCACAATGAGAAGAAGATAAGTGCTGAACCCAGCGAGAAGCTAATCCACTCGGGCCGTTGTTGCCAGATGGCCAAATTGACCAGTAATCCAACCGGTACATGCATGCTGTTCATAATGCAAAGGGTGCCACAATCTACACGGGTTGCACCATAATTCCACATAAAATAACCCAGCCCGGTTGCCACCATGCCCAGCCAGAGCAATACACCCCACTGTGATGCGTTGGAAGGTGCCTGATCAGCTTTGCCCCATATAACCCAGCTAATAGTGGCGACTAGTGCAGCGCCAAGATAAAACCAGGAGAATGCCATATGCTGTTCCATGGGGCACACCTCCTGTAAGCGCTTATACCCCACCATACCCAGAGCAAGAAAAAACTCTCCCAGCTGAACTAGCAGAAACCCGTGCCAGAAATAGTCACCGGCTTTGTTATAATTAATGATTGCTGCTCCCAGCATCGCCAGTAACGCGCTACAGACATAGTTCAGCCGTACTCCCCTGCCGCACATCAGATCATAAATAAGTGTGATATATAGTGGTGTAACCACCGTGAATAGCAGAAAATCCGCCACACTCAGATACATATAAGCCTGAAACCCTAATACATACGAAACGCCGAGCTGTAGCGCTCCTGCCAGCATATAGAGCAGTAACGTTGAGATACGATAACCACGCCATCGCAAAAAAGGGAGAAACATGAGTGCTGCCAGCAATAACCGAAACATGGCACTAAACCAGCTATCCACATGGCCCGACAGAAACTCACCAGTCAGACTATAAGAAAATCCCCACACCAAGGTTGTAAAAATAAGGTATAACACTGCAATAGTCCCCGAAAATCCTGATGAATTAATGAACATCCTGGAAAGTGATTTTTACTTATTTTCACTAAAGTAAAAAGCACTATCTTACTGACATTCAGGTTGACTTATCCATAAAGCCATTTTATGAAATAGGAATGCTCCTAAACAATATTAAAAAATTATTATGTTTTAGTCTTGTTTTTATGAAATCTGTTTAAGTCAGTAATGAGTCAGCTGTCACAAAAAAGGGATAATAAATGTTCTTTATACTGTAAAAATGCAAAATAATCTTCTATCACGCCTGAAATAACAACAAAAATATGATTCTAAAGGAAGCTAAATGTTAAGATTTTTTAAACCTGCTGTACATCGGCCTCTTCTGGAGGCTAATCTCATCGATCCTCTCTACCGCCATCTGCGCTGGCAAATATTTTTGGGAATATTTACAGGTTATGCCGCTTATTATCTGGTACGCAAAAATTTTGCACTAGCCATGCCATCACTGATTGAGCAAGGTTTTTCACGCGGTGAACTCGGTTTTGCTCTTTCAGGAATCGCTATCGCTTATGGATTCTCTAAATTTATCATGGGGTTGCTATCGGATCGTTCAAATCCGCGTGTTTTTCTGCCGGTTGGTCTGATCCTGTCGGCTGGTGTGATGTTAATCATGGGATTTGTTCCCTGGGCTACCTCAAGCATCATAATCATGTTTACCCTACTGTTCATCTGCGGCTGGTTCCAGGGCATGGGCTGGGCGCCTTGCGGACGTACCATGGTACACTGGTGGTCGCAAAAAGAGCGTGGAACTATTGTTTCCATCTGGAATTGCGCCCACAACGTTGGCGGAGGCCTTCCTCCCCTGCTCTTTTTACTCGGTATGGCCTGGTTTAATGACTGGAAAGCAGCATTTTATATGCCAGCCTTTGCCGCTATTCTGCTGGCAATTATTGCTTTCATGTTAATTCGCGACACTCCTCAATCCTGCGGATTGCCCCCTATTGAAGAATACAAGCTTGACTACCCTGCCAACTACAGCAGTCAGTACGAAAAAGAGATGACCACAAAGGAAATTTTTATGCAGTACATTCTGCCTAATAAACTACTGTGGTTTATCGCTCTGGCCAATGTTTTTATTTACCTGCTGCGCTATGGCATTCTCGACTGGTCTCCCACTTACCTGAAAGAGGTCAAGCATTTCGAACTGGGTAAATCCTCCTGGACTTATTTCTTATATGAATATGCCGGAATTCCGGGCACTCTGCTGTGTGGCTGGATGTCGGATAAGGTTTTTAAAGGCAGCCGGAGTGTCGCTGGCATCTTCTTCATGCTGTTAGTGGCTATTGCTACCGTGATTTTCTGGCTCAACCCGCCAGGTAATCCAAACGTTGATATAGCCTGTATGATAATTATTGGCTTTCTAATTTATGGTCCGGTCATGCTAATCGGCTTGCACGCTTTGGAACTGGTTCCCAAAAAAGCTGCAGGTACGGCGGCGGGTTTCACGGGTCTGTTTGGTTATCTGGGCGGATCCGTCGCTGCCAGTACGATTATTGGCTTTACCGTTGATGCCTTTGGCTGGGACGGAGGATTCCGACTTATGATTGGCGGTAATGTTCTGGCGCTACTGCTGCTGGTAATAACGATGCTAGGTGAACAGAAACATAAGCAGATATTAGCACACACGTCATCATAATCGGAGTAAGTTATATGTTTAGATCTATGTTAATACTAACATTATTGACAGCCTCAGCCACCAGCAGTGCCAAAAGTAGCGACAAAATGGTAATTGCCCATCGCGGTGCCAGTGGTTATCTGCCAGAACATACTTTAGCAGCTAAAGCAATGGCTTATGCACAAGGTGCTGATTTTCTTGAGCAGCATGACTAAGGATGACAAGTTGATCGTTTTACACGATCACTACCTTGATTACGTCACTGACGTTACCACCCGTTACCCCGGCCGCGCACGTAAAGATGGGCGTTACTATGCAATTGATTTTACCCTCAACGAAATCAAACGTCTTAAATTTACTGAGGGCTTTACTCTGGTAAACGGACATAAGGTTCAGACTTTTCCGCATCGTTTCCCAATGGGTAAATCCAATTTTCACATTCACACCTTTGAAGATGAAATTGAGTTCGTACAAGGATTAAATCACTCCACGGGCAAATCAATTGGCATCTATCCTGAAATCAAAGCCCCCTGGTTTCATCAAAAGGAAGGTAAAGATATTTCAGTACGAGTTTTGGAGGTCCTGAAGAAGTACGGTTATACCAGTAAAAACAGCAATGTCTGGTTACAGTGCTTTGATTTTAATGAATTAAAACGCATTAAAAATAAACTTCAGCCAGCACTCGGAATGGATCTGAAACTGGTACAACTTATTGCCCGCACCGACTGGAACGAGACACAGGAATTACAAGGAAATAAATGGATAAATTACAGTTATGACTGGATGTTCAAGCCGGGCGCTATGGCAATTCTGGCACGTTATGTGGATGCCATTGGCCCCGATTATCATATGCTGATAGACGACCAAAGTCCGGCTGGTGCCCCACGCCTCACAGCTATGGCGCAGGAAGCACACAGTAACAAACTGCAAATCCATCCTTATACCGTGCGCATCGATCAGTTGCCTTCCTGGGCCTGTGACGTTAATCAGGTATATGACACTCTCTATAATAAAACTCAGGTAGAAGGCCTCTTTACTGACTTTCCGGATAGTGCTGTGCAATTTTTGCAGCAGCGCAAACAAACCGGCAGAATCCTGAATGGGGAGTTGCAAAATACCCAGCAACAGGAAAAGTGCTAAATCTATACCACAGAAAAATAGGATTACGCTGTTATGTGCACCACCAGTTATATACAGTAGAGCTGGCGAAGATAGTGCGGCACAGCCTCTTCAATATTGCTGCCGATAACTTCTAACGCTGGCAACATCGCTTTTAACCGGGGTGCGCCATTTTGCATTATACAACCTTTGCCTGCTATCGAGAGCATTTCAGCATCGTTCATTCCATCACCAAAGGCGATGCAGTCATCAAGGCCAAGACCCAGTTTCGCTACCACTGCCTGTAGTGCATGGCCCTTAGATACTCCACCCGCCATCACCTCCAAACAACAAGGGAGAGAATAAGTGACGCAAATACGGCTACCCCAGCGCACAATAAGCTCCCGTTCAATTGGCTCAAGATAACTGGGATTGTTACAAGTGAAAAAGACTTTGCTAATGCCATCAGTTGCCAGAGAGTCTGGCTGATAACACTGATAATTAAAGTCAGATTCCTGGAAAAAATTTCTCTCCTCCGGTTGGTCCCGATTAAGAAACCACGCCTCGTCACGGTAGACATTGGTCAAAACATGGGGGTGGTGATACTGCATCGCAAACAGCTCGCCGGCAATATCTTCATCCAGATTATGGCTGAATAGCAGCTGGCCATCAGTGTTGTGAACACGGGCACCATTAGAGGTAATCATAAAAGCATTAATCCCGAGATTATCGCGCATTTGTCCCACATCGACATAATGACGACCGGTTGCGAAAATAAAATGAATACCCTTTGCTACCAGCAGTTGTAGTGTCTCCTTTGTTAAAGGCGTTAAACAATGATTAGGAGCAAGTAATGTGCCATCTAAGTCAGAAGCGATTATCGCATAAGACATTCCTCGGTTTTCTCCTTGTTCTGGTCTGGCTCTGCCAGAGGTAGTTAACGGAATCGATCAAAATAAGTGATGATAGTATTGAGAGCCGCTGCTCGCATCGGGTCTGATTCAAAAAGTATTTCGTGGCGGGCACCGTTAATTATCACTCCTGCCCCACCCTCGCAGGGATGTCCGGCCTCCTGCATCATTTGACAGAAAAGATCCTGAGCCCGATTGTCTACCACTCTTTCATTCTGAGCCTGTAGCAGAAGCAGGGGCGTTGTTACTTTTTCTGCATTACGCAGAATCTCTTCACCAGCCTGCATACTTTCATGCACCCAGTGATAAGTCGGCCCGCCGATTCGCAGACCAGGGTCATCGGCAAAAAACCGCAAATTACGACGATAACGCTCACGGCTATGAGTCAACACATTAAAAGCAAATGACTCTGGCTGCCAGCGGCCTGTACCTAACGCATATCTGTTGTCAAGAACCGGAAATTTCGCTGCAAAGTTGAGAATACGAACAGCCAACCAACGGGGCATTGGCAATAGAATGCCGAACATAGGTGCTGTTAATGACACTGCCGTGAACGCTTCTGGCTGACGCATAAGTAACAAAGTCATGACAGCACCGCCCATTGAGTGGGCCAGTGCAAATTTGTGCCGGTAGGCACGACTGGCAATTTCCCGCTGCCAGAGGATCTCTAAATCATCAACGTAATCAGAGAAAGTCACGACATGACCGCGATGCGAATCTGCCAGTAATCGCCCCGAACGCCCCTGGCCACGGTGATCGATAATCACTACATCGTGGCCGCAGTGGAACAGATCGTAGGCCAGCTCAGGATACTTAACATAACTTTCACTACGCCCTGGGCAAAGCAGGATAACACTCTGATGGTGTGCAGCGCTAAAGCGGGCGTAATGAACTGGCACATCATCAACACCGATAAATGAAAGTTCCTGACGAGTTCGCCAAAAATCAAGTAGTGGACCAGTAGCGAAAGCGGCAAAAGCCTTTTCGCGTATCATCCAGCTTTGCGCGCGCGCAGTCATCTGACAACAGATCCTCCAGCCTTACCTTAAGAAATTATTCATCACCAGACTGAAATTAATGGCTAAAACTGAGTAAAAACTATACCCATATTTAAGGGCCAGCGCAGAAATTAATATTACTTGTACTTGCCATCTAATCAGTATGGTAAGAACGTTATCTGCATATTGATCATTTGGGTGTCAATTTGTCCTATTGTGTCACATAGCTCTCCTGAGCGGAAATCATCATGGTAGCATTAGTGCCGCGGACATCATCATTACCCTGACTTTTGGACTATTCTGGCCGGGTGGCCGTATTAGTATAAAATATCAACTTTCTCAATCCATTTGGGCATTCAGGAGATAACATTATCGATAAACTACAGGTTGCAGCCCTATTATGGAAATAGCATAAGGCATTATCTGCAAAATTGTAGTCTGTTGCAGGCATCTGTAAGAGAGCAGGGGATGTTAACAATCAAGCAACTGGCCAAACACTGACACCCATCCAGAATCTTGTTTAATTAACAGATATAGTCGGTATTTACTAGTACACTTTTATTATAAAAGCGCGTACACAAAACATATCCACGAAAGATTAATTATTTATTGCTATCACTTTTATCTCACTCTTTTTGCATTCTCTGTCTTTGCAAATACGGCCAAACCATATCTCCCCACTTTTGCCAGTCATTATTCCAGTATCCCTGGCAAATAAATCTTCATATTTCTGATTTTCCACCTCTTTTTCCGTTTTTTTATTTATTATAACATCGTAACTATGCACAAACTCATCTTTATTATTTATTTTTATCCGTTGTCCTTTCATATTAATCATGACAGGATAGTCGACCATATCTGCCACTACCTCTTTTCTGCCTTCTTTTATATTTCTTTTAAGTTTTTCAAAAAAAGATCTGTAGTCTGAATGCGAGCCATATAGCGAGTTCAACCTGTCATTTTGTTGGATGACGCGCTCTGTTTCCTTTGTACAGGAGGAGAGTGTGAAAATGACGGTTAAAAAGATTACTTTTAATGCATTCATTTTGCCTGCTCCTCTATAAGACGATCGTATGAATTAACTAAAAGCAGTAACTTATAAATGAGGCGTCTTACTGCTACGCTGCTTTCCCGCAACTATGATATGAAGTGACGCTGGCAAACCATACTACCAGTTGTTAACCCCCAGAGTTATGCCGGGTTAGAAACTGGGATATTTTCCTAAACATTCCGTTAACAACATACATCTTCTTTTTGCTTTTTCATAAAATAACATGTTTAGATAAGATGAATGGAGTGTCTCTGCTCTTAACTCTCCCAGCTGTCCGGGAATTGCTGAGGAAACAATGATGCTTACTTTGTTTAAAAGCTGTAAGATTGTTGCCTTGGTCTCAGGCCTGACTTTTGCATTATCGATTGTAATGCCAGCGTTTGCTTTCAATTGTATGAATCATCTTGGCCTGGACGGAAGTGATGACTGCCGAGTTGCCTGTTTATTGACCTTAGATAACCCCTCCAACCCATTCAGTTTCGCGTATTGCTTATAAGACCAGTATATCGTGAGCTTGTATTCAGCCCCTCTCAGCCCTCTGCTAGCGCGCGATGATCAGGTGAATACCAAAACCAGCAAACAGAGCCCCGGCCATGCCATCTATCCATCGCGCCATACTTTGGTAGCCCTGTCGCATTCTTTCCATACCAAAAATCATAGCAACCAGTGCAAACCAGAGAAAAGTTTCTGTGGTGATCAGGACAAAAAGCCCCCAACGCGCCGTCACATTCACATCATCACCAACAATCAGTGAGAAGAGAGTGCCGAAGTAAATCAGTGCCTTTGGATTGGAGAGATTAGTCAGTAATCCCTTAAGAAAAAAACCCTGCTGGATTTTGACTTCTGGTGGCGTGGCAGGAGTATCGCTTATTTTGTGTTGCAGCCAGGCTGAACGTAACAACTGCCAGCCCATCCATAACAGATAACATCCTCCCGCCAGCGTGATGACATGGTGCAGCCAGCTCATGCGCTGCAAAATGAGGTTTAACCCCATCAGCGCTACCGCTGCCCAAGCCATAACACCAAGTGTAATCCCAAGCACACCCAGCATCGCCTCTCTGCGCGAACGTCTGGCTGCAAGTTGAGATATGAAAAAAAAATCGGGGCCGGGGGTCATTAATGCAAAAAACTGAACTAATGCTACGGTCAAAAACAACGTCAACATATCCTGTATTCCGCTCGGGTCAGTTTAAAAACAGTCACTTCATATCAGCTAGATAAAAATAAGGGTTTTGCACCTCTGTGTGCAACTGGAATTTAGCCGTACCGGATATACAGACAGAGATATTATAGCAATAGATAATATTGGATGTATTAAACAGATATACATCAGAGAACCTACTCTGCATTGTCAATATGCTCTCTGATCACCGCCATAAAAGCGTTACCAAACCTCTCCAGCTTGCGATGACCAACACCATTTATCGTTAGCATTTCACTGACAGTGAGTGGCATCTGCTCGGCCATTTCAATCAAAGTCGCATCGTTGAAAACCACATAGGGCGGAATATTCTCTTCGTCAGCAATCGCTTTACGCAGCTTACGCAATCTGGCAAACAGTTTGCGATCATAACTGCCCGCATAGCTCCTCGCCTGACTATTACGTGCTCTGAAACCGTTAATGCGAGGTACCGCTAACATCAGTGACGTCTCACCACGCAGCACCGGGCGAGCCGCTTCAGTCAGCTGAAGTGCCGAATGCATCGTAATGTTTTGTGTCACCATACCCAGATGCACAAGCTGACGCAGCACGCTAGTCCAGTGCTCCTGGCTTTTTTCACATCCGATACCATAAACAGGCAACTGATCATGTTGCAGGTCTCGTATGCGCTGACTTTTAGCACCGCGTAATACTTCGACTATATGATTCAAACCAAAGCGCTGCCCAACACGATAGATAGCAGAGAGCGCTTTTTGTGCTTCAATCAGTCCATCGTAACGGCGTGGCGGGTCAAGGCAAATATCACAGTTATCACAAGGTTTTTGCTGGCTTTCACCAAAGTAGTTTAGTAGCACCAGACGGCGACAGGTTTGCGCCTCAGCAAACGCCCCCATGGCATTGAGTTTATGACGTTCAATATCCTGTAAAGGTCCCGATGCTTTCTCTTCCAGGCAGTGGCGCAACCAGACCATATCAGCCGGGTTGTAGAACAGCAGCGCTTCCGCTGGCAGGCCGTCACGCCCGGCGCGACCGGTTTCCTGATAGTAAGACTCGATATTGCGTGGAATATCAAAATGAACCACAAAACGAACATTAGGCTTGTTAATACCCATACCAAACGCTACTGTCGCCACGACAATTTGCAGATCATCTCGCTGGAAGGCTTCCTGGACCTGAGCACGATGCGCACTCTCTATACCCGCATGATAAATACCAGCCCGGAAACCACGATTCTCAAGCCGTGCAGCAGTCTCTTCCACTTTAGCCCGACTGTTACAATATATAATGCCGCATTTACCGTGCTGTTCCTGCACATAACGTAATAGCTGGTCAGTGGGTTTAAATTTTTCTATCAGGGTATAACGAATATTAGGACGATCAAAACTGCTTATCTGGATATGTGGATCACGAAGCTTGAGTAAGCGCAGAATGTCCTGACGGGTAGTTTCATCCGCTGTAGCAGTGAGTGCCATCACCGGCAGCATGGCAAAACGCTCCCTGAACTGCCCCAGCGCCCCATACTCCGGGCGAAAATCATGCCCCCACTGTGAGATACAGTGCGCTTCATCTATTACCAGCATCGAAGGATTCCAGTATGCGGGCTGCCAGAAAACATTGTCCATCATCAGACGTTCAGGTGCCACATAGAGTAGCTTTATATGGCCGCTACGACAGCCTGCTATTACAGCCTGCTGCTCTTCGCGATTCTGCGTCGAATTGAGATAAGCCGCTGCCACGCCGTTTGCCTGTAGCTGATCTACCTGATCTTTCATGAGAGAAATTAACGGTGAGACGACTAGCGTCACACCTTTCAGAATCAGCGCCGGGATCTGGTAACAAAGTGATTTCCCTCCCCCGGTTGGCATTACTACCAAGCAGTCACGCTGATTGAGTGCCGCTTTAATGATGGTCTCTTGACCGGGTCGGAATTGCTGATAGCCAAAGGTATCATGTAATACCTGTGCCGCCTGCAACTCTTGATTTTCAACGGCAGCCGTAGACACATGTTCTCCAGTACAGTGCATGCGAAAGGTGATGTACAGGCTCTTATCTGCCCTGATGACAATTAAAACAGATCATTGTACATCACACCAACACCAAAACGCGTCTGATGGTGATTGTAATCAATGAGTGACTCGCCATAGCCGCTAAACAACTGGCTGTAAAAACGGATATGTTCATTAACAGGATAGCTCCACCCCAGAAGGACACCGCCATAGCCAGTACTCCAGTTATAATTTCCCTGCAAGCTCAGTACACTCTCTTTCCACTGGTAACCCAGTCTGATACGATAATATCCCATATATTTAGTAATATCAGGATTATCATCGGTATTTCTATCCTCAGGCAGCCGATACCACGGAGTGATCTCAGTAAGCCAGTTGCCCTTTTTTGCCAGCAGACGGCCATAAATGCGGTTCCAGCTACGTGATGTTGGTTCTGGCCGCCCATTAGATTCGTGACTGAACCCCACCTCAATATCCTGTAATGTCCAGCCCGCGAAAAGACGATCCACAGACCAGCCGAGAAAAAGCTGCGGGGAATAGCTGGTTTCACGGAAAGGTGATGAAGAGCTGCGATTAAAAGCCTGCCACCACGAACGTTGAGTATAAGAGGCCGCTAATATGGAATTCTCCCCTATAATGCCCTGCCATAGTGGAAAAGCCAGACTTAACTGAAATTTTATTTCAGCTTTTCGGGCTTTGTTAGCCCAATTATAAGCATATATCGCTGCTTTATTTAAATTGCTGGTATAAGTATAAATAATATAATTACTCTCATAAGGATAGAAAAACAGAGTATTATCTTTATCTATTAACTTTTTGATAATACCACTTTGTGGTATTAATTTATTCTGTTGACGGTTAATCGCTGCTGCATCAGCCAGTGAAACAGTCAGAATGAATATTATCAGAGATTTATTATCTATCCACATAATGTTCCTTTGCGCTGTATAATCAGTCCAATTGATAAAAAATACTTAACTAGTATCTCATTTTTTATCTACTATTGTATAATTAATTTATGTATAACTTTCTAAAGTTATAAGTATCCCTTTATAAATCAGTTGCCCCTGATACACCGCTCCGGTTTTTTACAATGGCAACAAAATCATTTATTACACTCAGCAATGCAGTTTGTTATGCACCCTTTCTGACCAGATTGTAATATACTCGTCTGGTTACCTATCTCTGTCCCACTCAATTGAGTACGTTTTAACATGAAAGCACAACAAACCCGCCAGGGGATTATGTTCGCCCTCGGCGCTTATCTTATTTGGGGGCTGGCACCCGCCTACTTCAAAACCATCCAACAAGTTGCTCCCCCCGAAATCATGACTCACCGGGTGATATGGTCATTTTTTTTCATGCTGTTTTTAATTAGCATCACCCACAGCTGGGGGGATGTACGTGCCCTGTTACGTCAGCCACACAAAATCCTGTGGCTGGGAGTTACTGCGGTGGTCGTCGCAAGTAACTGGCTCTTGTATATCTGGGCGGTAAACAATCATCACATACTGGAATCCAGTTTAGGCTATTTCATTAATCCGCTGGTCAATGTCGTGATGGGTATGGTATTTCTGGGTGAGCAATTTCGCCGTTTGCAATGGGTGGCAGTTGCACTGGCCACTTGCGGCGTGCTGATTCAGATCTGGCAGTTTGGTTCTGTGCCTTATATAGCACTGGGAATTACTCTCTCCTTCTCAACGTACGGTCTGTTGCGGAAAAAAATCGCAGTTAATGCGCAGGCCGGTATGCTGCTCGAAACATGCTGGCTGTTAATTCCGGCATCCGTCTATCTGTTTGCCATCGCCGACAGCCCAACCAGCCATCTGGCACAAAATCCAATATCCCTTAATCTGTTGCTTATTTCAGCTGGCATTGTCACTACTGTTCCCTTGTTACTGTTTACTGCCGCCTGCCTCCGTTTACGCCTCTCAACTATCGGTTTCTTCCAATATCTGGGCCCGACACTGATGTTTTTACAGGCAGTCCTGTTTTACGGTGAGCAGCTTACACCGGATAAAGCAGTCACCTTCGCTTTTATATGGGCCGCACTGCTTCTGTTTATTACCGACGCTTTGTTGATGCGAGGCAGGCCCAGAGTTTAAGTGTTAACTATAAACATCACGTAGCCCTAAGACACTAACCTGCCAGATATTCCGGAAAAGTTTTTATAATAATCACACTAAACCAGAAAATATACACGAGGCAGGTTACAGGAGATGGAGGGAAAAACGATTTTCCTCGTCACGTGATTAACATCGCCAGAAAAAAAGCCATGTTCACAGGAGTGACCGCGAAAAAATATATGGCACGTGGTGTTGATTATTTGAATATCAATAAGGATAGTGCTGTCAGCATCACTAAAAAGAGAGAGGTTATTTATCATTTCCTGTGTAGTCACTACTTTCTGTTACTATCGCTCAGCATATTACTATTTCGCTAAGTTCTTTCAAGCTCCTCAGGAAAATCCCAATATCAGGTTGTATTAAAGGCCATCCAGACAATCATAAGACTCAATATATTGTAATTTTCTTTAATATGAATGCCTGTAATGCGGTTTAATCCCTGAAAGCATACTCCCTTATATTGGCAAAGTAAGCTACATAAAGTCTGGAAGTGCTTATCTTGTGCCTTTTGTACCTTAGCCTTACCTTTGTGATAACCAGTCAGTTAATAACAAGTAAGATATTGCCCTGCACTTACCAAAAAGCGCTTACAGAAACTCCAAAAGCCTGACGCCAGGCCGTCAATATCTTCCGGTATACATGCTATAACGAATAAAAACGATAGCAGCATTTTACTTTTACAGGAAATACCAGAGCTCATTTCTGGAGCGATAATTTTATTACTGCCAGGAACCACACCACTTCATGGTGTCGCCGGGCACTGTTTACAGCTTACAGCCAATTTTTGCGTTTAAAATAAAGGTAAGGTGCCAGACCTGCAAAAATCATCAGACTGATAGCCGCAGGATAACCAAAACTCCAGTGTAGTTCGGGCATAAACTGAAAATTCATGCCATAGCTTGAAGCAACAAGTGTCGGAGGCAGGAATACAACAGAAACTACAGAAAAGATCTTAATAATCCGATTCTGCTCAATGCTGATAAAGCCCATTGCCGCCTGCATTAAAAAGTTTACTTTCTGAAACAGTGACTCATTATGCGGTAACAGCGATTCGATATCCCGCAACACTTCACGCGCCTGCTCCAGCTCACTGGCAGGTAAACGCGCCTTGCGCATCAGGAAATTAAGCGCACGTTGTGTATCCATCAGGCATAAACGGACCTTCCAGCCGATGTCCTCCAGTTCTGCAAGCCGCGCCAGCGCGTCATCAAACTCGTCCCCCTGCTGCCCTTCCATTAAAACACGGCTTAATTTTTCCAGCGCACTGTAAATGTACTCAATCTGATCTGCCAGTTGTTCAATTTTGGTTTCAAATAAATCCAGTAATAGTTCATAGGCACTTCCCTCGATCAGAGTCTGGCTCCGGGCACGCATACGGTAGAGACGAAATGCGGGTAACTCACGCTCACGTAGTGTGTAAAGCCGTCCCTCACGAATAGTGAAAGCAACAGTAGAGTTGCCGGCATGATCTCCTGAATCTTCATAAAAGAAAAAGGAGTGGATATGCAGCCCATCTTCATCTTCAAAAAATCGTGCAGTCGCCTCAATCTCTGCCAGCTCCAGACGGCTTGCCAGACCCTGGCCCAACTGGCTGTATACAGTCTGACGTTCATTTTCCTGAGGTTCAACAAGATCTATCCAGATGGCTCGTTGCAAATCGCCCGGCTGGTCATCCAGATCAAGCCGGTTCAGGCGGTTATCCTCCAGTTCAAAAGCGCTCAGCATTGCAATACCTCAGTGGATGATTCAAGCAGGGCATCAAATATGAACACGAAAATGCTCATATTCCTCACAGTGGAGTTCTCGAAATCAGGCCGAAAAACAAACAGACACCAACAACTCTGGACGCTGTCAGCAATGAGGAAACTAGCCTGATTGCCTAAACTTGGTAGCAAACGAATGCATAGGGCATATCCGGGGCAGTTGTCCTCTGGGTAATAGCGGGCACATGTTACGCCGTGCACAAACTATCCTCAACTGTTACTATATGATAACAAATTCAATTCTGGATATTCCATACTGTTATTGATTTTTTGCTTAGTATTACTGGATAAACAAAGACCTGTACTGTTGCAGGCAGATCCCTGAACTGAGTTCCGCCCTTTAAAAGGGCTTAGAGGCCAAAGATCTTATTCACCAGACTCACTTCTCCCTCAAAAATATCTTAATCTGTGCTTTTGTATATTGTGGCGCAGGACCATCGCCCTATTCAAAAATGACACAGGACTATATCAGAGTTAGAAACTTAGCGGGCAGCTAAAATCTTACCAGAAAGGATAGGAATATTGCATATCTTGCATACACAGCAAATTCTGGCCAGTGGACAGGCTATCAGCCCTTGCAGATACTTTTATATGTTGTAGCTGTTCAAAAAGCAGCCATCCTGATTAAAACTAATTCTTCGTCATAAATGCAATTGGACACTTAATCCTGATTCATTGATGATAAGTATACTTAAATCTATATAATATTAATTTTTATTAATAAAATTACTGATAAATAATCAATGGTTAATAAAGTTGTATCTCCTAAAATTACTGCTATCTCCCTTAGCCTGCTATTAATATCATTAAGCATTAATCCGGTATTTGCTCTAACATGTGCAGCCACAAACGCTGGAAATCCTTTTGTAGTGATAGAGTGTACGCTGGCATGTTTACCTCTGCTGGAGAGTCCAATGTATGGACTCTGTCTTTAGCCTTTTGTTAAAAGGACGCTATTACAAAGCGTCTGGTAACAAACAGACTGTACTGATGATTTCGTCATAAGATGCTCTGGAATGACTTAATTTAAAGGCTATCACTTCACCTGCATCTTTATCCTACAGGCCGCTCGCTGGTGCTATAAATATGGCAGCAAGCACCGTAAATTCAGGACATACCCGCTGAGAGTAATGTCAGGGCTGATTTCGTATCAGGTTTTACGTGTTCTCCAAGCTTTGAAAAATAGTTGCTAAATTTTCCCCAGTGTCTGGTGAAAGAGCGTTGTATAGCCTCCCTAAGTTTTGAAACAGAATAACATCAAAATGAGGATATAATTGAGTATTATCGTAAATATTTTTATTAAAAATCAATGAGATAAAATAGTGAAAAACCTTTCATCTTTTGTCGTATTCGTATACGGTTTTGTAATTTATGAGTTGAATCATTCATTTTCTCCATTAAAGATACAGGCAAAATGATGGTGATTGAGGATAAAAAACAGACAAACTTACAAAAAATTCAATATTTACGTGAATACAAGAGAGTTCAGAAAAGAAAACCATTATCAACAATAGCTAAGATACTCAACATAAAATATAACAGTACCAAACAAAAAATTGATGAGAAAAAAGTATTTTAATGATAGAAATTAGCATGAAAAAGATATTGGATAAATCATATTAAAATGTATTATAGATGTGATATAAAAATAGAAAAAAGTAGTTATAATATCTTCTTTGCCATTAAATAGTCTTTTTCCAGGAGGAAAATAAATGAAAATTACTTTTCTCAAACTTACAGATCAGCATTTGAAAGATGTATATGAAATAAGATTTTCAGTATATGAAAATATTGTACATGAACATCAAATTCAGTATCTTCTCAGAGAACAGGCGATAAAAGATATCAATCAGGGAGGAGGCTGGATTTGTAAAGCGGGGAAAGAATTTGCAGGATATGGTTTTGGTATCTTCATTCCTGAACCTATCATTGGTGGACTTTTTGTTAAGCCAGAATTCCATAATAGAGGTATTGGTTCACAATTACTATATCTGGTTACTCAGTGGTTTTTTGAACAAAACACATCGGTAATTAGCTTGACAACAGACAAAGGTTCAAATGCAGAAAGATTTTATCAACAGCGGGGATGGAAGCTATCAGGTACAGATGAATTTGGACAATCAGTTTTGCAAAAGCATAAAGCTGGTCTGTGAAAAGAATGATTTTATCTCTAACTACTGCATTTCCTGTGGCCTTTGATTGGCCAGTACAAATCCATTCGCTCTGAATAATGATAGTAAAGAAATTATTATAACAATATTTGAATTAGAAAAGATGCCATTTTCAGGAATAAAACAACAACACACTTCACACCATCAAGTGTATCGACTAAAGAACGATTCAGCGATTTGCTCGAAAAATACGATATCAGCTCAGATACGATACATGCTTTCGCATGGGATGATTGCAGTCACCCGATACCTGTTGATGAACTTTCGAAATACAATATAGCCCTTGCATATAAAGAAGATAGAAATTTATATTAATATTTATAAACTTTAACCTTGGGTAATCATTTATCCAATAGACAGTTATCTTAGCCAAAAAGCCTGTATACCTATGCCAAAACTGTCTGGCAAGTTTAAAGCCTGACTCAGTAACGCAAAAGCGGCTAACCATGAGTACAGGCAGGCGTTATATCATCAATTCCAGTAACTAAAGACGGGATAACATAATATAATATCTATCTGAATAAACAGACAGAGCCCTTTTGCCTGCACATATGCTTAAGCGATGAACCAGCATGTTATTAACTAATGCCGACCCCATATTAGAAAACAAAAAAATTTCATACCATCCTTAACTACGCGAAAGTCTCGCCAGTTAATTGTAGGCATATACATCTCCATTACGGGCTCGCCTGTACAATACACTGCGCAACTCAGCTTCTCCTTTGACTGTACCTGTGCGAATTGCTTCACGAAACAGCATTAGTTGTACCCTGTCCTGCCTGAGTTCGTTGATATTAATATCGAGCACATCAGCAATCTGCAACTCTGTCAGACGACAGGCGGCCAGAGCTTCCACTTTTTCACGGACAAACATAAGCACCTCTACAATTTAATATGCAGGACAATTCAATAGCCATTAGTATCAGCAACCCCCCCCAATATCTTCAGACCTTCTTTTTTGAATTGTCTGTAATCCATGCAATGATACACCCGGCTAATCCAAACCGTCATGTGTGATTCTTCAAGATACATCCTGACCTGTATTTTACTTTTGTGGTACATCCTTTTTTTGTAAAACGCACTGATGGTACCTCGCACCCCGGGTATCTACTCTGCCTTCAGTGATTTTTTAGCCGTAGTGATTGCCATTTTTGCTATCGATTGGGGGGGTTATAGACGTAACTCCCTCCCTATAAGGCCGCCTAATGTGCCATAAAGATACAGATACTCCCCCGTTTACAGCTTTGATTCCATGCGGCTGAAAAACGAGGGAGAACAGCCAGCCTTGCCTGGAGCACCACCGGAGTAAATACTACAACCATCTTATCAAGTGCAACCATGGCAGACTGAAGCAGATATTGAGTGTCACGCTGGGATTTTAAAATCTATTACGACGGCTTATGCCACTACTGAGGGGCTGAAATAATGCGAAAACTTCACGAAGGACAGAACGAGAAATTTTATCATGGGCATTCTCAGAGCAAAGTACGTCTGGTGAATAAGTCCTGTCCTCTGAGCTCTTTTGCAAGACCAGAGTCTAATCCAGAATTTTGTTTGCAGCGGTGATATTTTCACTCTCTGTACCATTTTTGAAAGTGAAGAATCTGACTATGGGATTCTGTCTGTAACAGTGCCAAAATTTTCGCTTTATTTTGTCATACCGCTTCCAGCCTGGCATAGGCTGCCACCAGCCATTTTATACCCTGATCCTGGAATGCTACTTGTAAGCGACTGTGGTCACCACTACCTTCAAGATTGATGATAGTGCCTTCACCAAACTTTGCATGGCGCACCCGTTGCCCAAGCACATAGCCGCTGTCACTTTTTGTCAGCGGCGCCCCTATCCGTTGATGACTGACCGGACGGCTGACTGTGGCTCTGAGACGCACTTCCTGAACACAGGCTTCTGGCAATTCACCAATAAAGCGGGATGGACGGTGGTTTACCTCTTTACCATACAAACGGCGGGATTCGGCATAAGACAGGGTAAGTTTCTGTCTGGCACGGGTGACACCAACGTAAGCCAGACGACGTTCTTCTTCAAGACGTCCGGGTTCATCCAGTGACATCTGGCTGGGAAACATGCCTTCTTCCATACCAACAATAAATACCTGCTTAAATTCCAGCCCTTTTGCCGCATGCATGGTCATCAATTGTACTGCGTCCTGCCACTCATCTGCCTGACCCTCTCCCGCCTCCAGCGCCGCATGAGAGAGAAATGCCTGTAGCGGCATCTGATCCTGGTCCTCTTCCTGATAGCTGAACTGCCGGGTAGCGCTGACTAGCTCCTCCAAGTTTTCTATGCGCGTATGGGCTTTTTCACCTCTCTCCTGCTGGTACATTTGCCATAACCCTGAGTCCCTGATGATTCGATCACTTTGCTCGTGCAGCGGAAGCTGAGCAACATCATGAGCCAGTGCTTCTATTAATTCGATGAAGCGCTGCAATGCCAGCGCCGCCCGGCCTGCCAGGACACGATCCTGCAATAACTGATGTGTGGCCTGCCATAAGGTGATAGCGTGCTCCCGTGCACACTGACGCACCATATCAAGAGTACGATCGCCAATTCCGCGTGATGGCGTATTAACTACCCGTTCGAAAGCAGCATCATCCTGACGATTTGATATCAGACGCAGATAGGCCAGTGCGTCTTTAATTTCCTGCCGTTCAAAAAAGCGCATACCTCCATAGATGCGGTAAGGCATGTTGCGGTGCAGCAGCGCCTCTTCAACAACACGTGATTGTGCGTTACTGCGATAGAGGATGGCACACTCGCTTAACTCGCCACCATTTTCCATCCATGTTTTAATGCAACCGACCACAAAGCGCGCCTCATCCAACTCATTAAAAGCGCAATACAGAGTAATGGGTTCACCATCATTAACATTAGTCCATAACTGCTTGCCAAGGCGGCTGTGATTATTGGCGATAAGCGCGTTAGCCGCGCTGAGGATAGTACTGGTAGAACGGTAGTTCTGTTCAAGTCGAATGGTTTCTGCATTCGGAAAATCATTGAGGAACCGCTGGATGTTACCTGCCTGCGCGCCACGCCAGCCATAGATAGACTGATCATCATCACCCACAATAGCAACTTTGCCGTTTTCACCCGCCAGCTGGCGTATCCATTCATACTGAATAGTGTTGGTATCCTGAAATTCATCTACCAGTATGTTAGTAAAACGCTCACGATAATGGTTGAGCAGATGTGGTTTTGTTTTTAGCAACTCATATGCTCTCAATAACAGCTCAGCAAAATCCACCAACCCTGCACGATCGCAAGCCTGTTGATAAGCCTGGTAGATGCTCTCCCAAGTTTGTTCTGTGACATGACCATTGCTTTCAGTCTGGCTGGGGCGAATGCCCTGATCCTTCTGACCATTGATGTACCACATCGCCTGACGGGCTGGCCATTGTTTCTCATCCCGGTTCATCGCTTTTATCAGCCGTTTAAGTAAACGCAACTGATCTTCACTATCGAGAATCTGAAAGTCTTTGGGCAGACTGGCATCAGGATAGTGCGCCCGTAGCATCCGGTGGGCCAGACCGTGAAAAGTACCAACCCACATCCCCCTTTGCATGGTACCCAGCAACTGCTCGATACGATGGCGCATCTCAGAGGCCGCCTTATTCGTGAAGGTGACTGCCATTATTGAATAGGACGAGCATCCTTCCGCTGACAGCAGCCAGGCGATGCGGTGTACCAGTACTCGCGTTTTACCACTACCCGCGCCAGCCAGCACTAGCATATTGTTGCGCGATGCCGATACCGCAGCACGTTGTTTATCATTGAGGCTGTCTAGCAGGTTGAGAGTGTCCATAGTCACCATCAAAAGGAGGCAATAATTGCCAAAATAATGAAATAGTTATGCTACCTGATTATATTAATATCGCGATACAACAGCACTCTTTTTCAGCAGGGCGTTGCTAAGTATTCAGGCTGGCTGCATGATCACGGACTTATTAAAGTGCCGGGGCTATCTGTAGGCATGCTATCCTGACTGAAAACTAGTGCCCGTAATGACGCTAACTGGGTAATCTCAAGCGTTGGCATTAAGCAACTGGAGTTGCTCTGTTTCAGACTGACACCATTCGGCTTTATCCAGCAGGCCTGCATACCAGAATGAATGGCACCGGCAACATCGGCTGTAAGATCATCTCCAACATGGAGAATTTGCTTTGGGCTAAGATTCAACCGCTGGGCTGCTAATCGAAACATATCTGCATAAGGTTTGGCGCGACCATCCGGCCCGGCACGAAGCACAAATTGAAAGTATTTTTGCAGGCCAAAGAGCGCTGGCTCGGCGTTACCGTTGGTGATTGCTACCAACGGAAAGCGGCCAGCAAGTGCCGTTAGTGTGGTGAGAATTTCAGGCGCTATAGCCACCTGACTGCGCCACTGCGCCAGTGCGCCAGTGCGCCAGTGAGCGAATATCGACATCACTTCCCGTGCGCCATTTTCCGCTTCTGTGTTGCACAGACCTGCTTTCATCATCACCTGAACCACTGCACGACGGCGCCACTCTGTCACATCGTGATAGATTTCCGGCTCCTCTGCCCGTAGCTGGTTTAATTCTGCCTGCCACGCTTCCAGGCTAAAATGCCTGAGGCTCTGATGCCAGCCACACATCGCCTGGTGAGAGACTTCAAGCGTTTTACGAATAACCGGGCCATTGTCGTACAGGGTATCATCGAGGTCAAAAGTGATAGCTGATATGGGATAGAGAGAACGATAGAAATGCATCAGGATTTCCTGCGTTTTGCCCGTGGATGAGCTGAATCATACACTGATGCTAAATGTTGAAAATCTAAATGGGTATAGATCTGTGTAGTGGAGAGATTGGCATGGCCCAGCAATTCCTGTACCGCACGCAGATCTCCGCTGGATTCCAGCATGTGGGTTGCAAAAGAGTGGCGCAGTTTATGGGGGTTCACATGACTGCTTACCCCTTGCTTTATCCCCCACAGGGCAAAACGTTTCTGCACACTACGCATGGAGAGACGATTCCCATGCTTTGACAAAAACAGCACGTTATCATCGGGGGCAAGTATTTCGCGCACCGCCATCCACCGTTTTATCCACTCAACTGCCGTCGCCCCAACAGGCAAACGGCGCTCCTTACTGCCTTTACCCATGACCCAGACTTCGCCGCTGTCGAGATCCAGATGATTGATATCAATGCCAACCAGTTCGGAAAGACGCAACCCGGCACCATACATCGTTTCCAGCATTGCACGGTCGCGTATGGCTAAGGAATCACTATCATCAATATCCAGTAATCGCCCTATTTCATCGACATCAATATTTTTAGGCAAGTGGCGTGCTGTTTTAGGAGTAGGTACCGATTTAGCAGGGTTAGCTTTGATTTCTCCCTGACTCACCAGCCAGTCGAGAAAACTACGTAGTGCCGAAAAACGCATGGCGATACTTGCTGCCTGTAGTCCAGCCCGACGGCTCTTTACTGCCAGCGCCCTGACCAGGTTAATGTCCAGACTACTCCACTGTTGTACTCCCTGCTCTTCAGCAAGCAATATTAAGGCCTGTAGCTGCCGCTGGTAGTTTTGTCGCGTCAGAGGGCTAAGCTGACGTTCAACTTTCAAATAGCGTAAAAAACCTCTAACAGCGGGCAGAAGGGCACTATCGCTGCTCATGCCCGTTCTATCCAGCGCGTTAATATTTCCGGAACCATGACCGCAAGGTGCTGAAGTAATGCCGTCCCCATATCATTTTGATAATGCTGAGCATCGCAGCTAGTGAAAATCAGAACGCCCAGTTCTTCTTCCCTGCCAATCAGCGACATGGCTACTGAGCCTGTTGCTTTTACATGGGGTAATAATAACTGTAATTCTGAGCTGTTCAAACGACCAAGATAGTGGCGTTGATCACCTAAACGCGCAATACGTACAGGTTCAAAGGCCCGAGCGGAGAGCGCCAAACGGGTATAATCATAAGGAGAGTCCAGCCGCCAGCGGTTACTAAACAGCCGAATATCTGCGCCCGCGAGCCCCAATTCAAGCGCCCAGTCATGGAGCCTTGCGATCATTCCCTCAAGATCAGAGGCGCCAGCCAGCTGCCCCTGTAAAGCAAAAATGCGGTCAAATAACTGTTGATTGGCATGGGCCTGCTCCATTAGCAGGGTAATTTCCTCCTCCAGCTGCGTAATCTGATGACGCTGCCGGGCAAGCTGCCACTCAACAAGCGACACCGCTCCGCGCGCTGTATGGGGTATCATCATCTTTTCAACCTGGCGCGCATTACGAATGAAAAATTCGGGATTGCTTAACAGATAATCGCTTACCACCTGATCATCTGGCTGAAAATTGCTGCTCGTCAGTTCTTTAGGATGTTTCATAAACGAATAAAACCGTCATAAACATGAGTGGCTGGCCCGGTCATGTAAAGTGGATGGCCCCGACCTTTCCAGTTGATTTGTAGTGCCCCCCCGGGGAGATCTACACGCACTTTTTCTGCTAAAATGCCTTGCTGAATACCAGTAGCAACAGCAGCACAGGCACCGCTACCACACGCTTTGGTCTCACCAACACCGCGCTCATAAACACGTAATCTGACGTATTCGCGGCTGACAACTTCCATAAAACCAACATTTACCCGTTCAGGAAAACGCTCATGATTTTCGAGCACCGGGCCAAGGGTCTCGACCTGTGCTGTTTTAACATCATCAACAACCATTACACAATGCGGATTGCCCATAGATACCACCCCCATCATTACCGTCTGATTTGCCACACGGACCAGGTAGAGATTTTCTGCCTTATTGGCACGAAACGGAATCCGCTGTGGGTCAAAATCTGGTACCCCCATATTAACCCTTACCAGATCATTGTCTGCACAGCTTAGCATCATACTCCCCATGCGGGTGCTGACACAGATATCACTTTTGTTTGTCAGGCCTTTCATGCGAACAAAACGAGCGAGACAGCGTGCTCCATTGCCACACTGTGCTACTTCACTACCATCAGCGTTAAAAATACGGTAGTAAAAGTCAAGGTCAGGGTCATAAGGTGGCTCAACAATGAGGAGCTGATCAAATCCTACGCCAGTATGCCGGTCTGCCAGGCGACAAATTAACTCCGACGAAAAATAGACGTTCTGCGTAACCCCATCAACCACCATAAAATCGTTTCCAAGGCCATGCATTTTGGAAAACTGCATCTGTTGCTCCGGATGTCAAACTGGGGACTTAGTAGTCAGGCGGCGTCTTCAAAACTTCGTTATTTTTACTAGTATCAACCTGTTCACTCTGGTTTTGAATCTGCGTCCCTGTGGTAGAATGCTGTTCGGATGGAAAGTAGAGTGGTCCCTTAAGTCCACAGCTTACCAGACCTGGCAATGCTACCATTAACGCCATCCGGCAAATCATCGTCTTCATGCATGCCTTACTCATAGTTAATACTGATTAGCTAACTATCATCGCAGGTGAGCGTTGAAAAGCAATAGGAAATGGTTTTCCTTCACTTTCAGGTTTGGGCAAAATTATGCCTCAGGATATACTCTGGGTAAGAACACAGAGGGAACACAAATGAACGATAGCGAATTTCACCAGCAGATTGATGACCTGATGTTATCAATTGAAGAAAAACTCGATAACTATCAGGGTAGTGCCGACATTGACTACCAGATTCATGCCGGAGTGATGACTCTGAGTTTTGCCGACGGCAGTAAAATAGTCATTAACAAACAGGAACCACTGCACCAGCTGTGGCTGGCAACACAAACGGGTGGTTACCATTTTGAACTCAAAGAAGGTCGCTGGATATGCAATCGTAGCGGCCATGAATTCTGGGCACTACTCTCTGAAGCTTGCAGCAGACAATCAGGTGAGACTATACCGCTCTGTTTGTCACCAAGCCCGGCCTGACACTTTTTCAATGTATCTGATAACGTTCACTTAATCGTCCATCATTTGAGCTGTTGTCAGTCAGGGATTCTGAATCACAAATGTTATTTAAAGATCCTAAATCATATAATGATGTCAGAGACTGACTGCGGAAGGGGATTACCTGTGAGTGCCCATCAGCGACTACAATCTGGTAGAACTGAGGTAAATTAAAGTTAATAAAACTGGCGCTGAAAGTAAAACGATCATGAGAAGAGGAGTAAAAGCGGCTGACATCACGTACCAGTTCCTCTTTACTACCCTCGCAACGGTGATAGACCTCAACACGATTGTTTTCATCCAGGATATAAATAGTAAAACCCTGATTCCGGGCAGTATCAGTATCTTCAAAGAAAAACTGAACGATTCCTTCACTGGCGTAGCTATTCACCACTGGCGGCAACTGAATATGATTCGCGTCAACCTTTATAGATAAACCATGCAATTTATTATTGGAAATCGCGTTATAAAACTCGATAGCGTTTTCCAGTTTGTGCACAGAAACGCTCATACGTTCAAAGAATAATCCCCATGTCTGCCCCGCCACTCGTAGTGCTTTGAAACGCCCCTGCTCCTGACGGGTACTTGACAGACGCAGCTCGATACACTCCAGTACAAGCTGCTTTATACGACTGCCAATAAGTTCATGCAAGTGCTGGCAGTAACAAAATACATCCACTTTATCTGGCGGCAGCGCATTTTGATGCATTTTCCCGAGAATAGTTTTCAGTGCCTGTATTATCGCCTGTTCACCTGCAAAGTGGAGAGTACGCACTTCATTCCAGGAGTTACGATAAAGCAGATCAATACTGCCAACCATGCATTGCTGCTCTTGGCCAAAACTAAAAACATCCAGTTTACGAAAATCGAAGTGAACGACCTGATTATGAAATACTATAGTGGGATCGCATTCAAGATTAACGATTATTGCCAGATAACGAATTTCACAGGGGCTGGAGAGCGCACGGGCTGTTGGGGCTTGCAGTCGTAGTAAGCAGTGACGCGAAATATCTGTTACCATCTCCTGCAACTTTGTGCGCTCACAAATACCGTTACCTTTAATATGCAAAGCTGTTTCAGCAGTCAGTAAACCGTTAAACCAGGCCCAAGCCACCAGCTTGGTAAGATATGGATTATACTCCAGAGGCCGCTGGCTGACGATAGAGTGCAAGTCCGGTGCCTTGTTATAAAGATACCACCCTGCGCGATTTACCCGTCCCTGTGGCACATGAATAAACGTCAGGTTAGCTTCAGAAAGATCGTCGGAGATCTGATTATTTAGCAAGGTTACTTTCCCTGGTAACACTTCAAAAGCAGCATAGAGTTTACGGGTAAGCACACCAATATCTTGTGGACTGGCGCTGATGCTCAGGTTATTGCGGCGGGCAAAGCGGATCAGATTACGATAGCTCTGCATCATAGTATCCAATAGTTCGTTATGTGCTTCACGAACCTTGCCAATCTTCCATTTTTCACGGCTGTCAAGCATCGAGATAAACGCTTCGTCCCATCCCCACTCCTTTACCAGCTGGCTGACAATTTCATGCCGCCAGCCTGACCGCTCTTCTTCAATAGAGAGATGTTCACATACTTTTAGATAGAAACAACGGCGGGCCAAATCAAGCCGAACAGGATCATTAATACTGGTAAGATAACGAGTAACACGTTCCAGCATCATGCAGTAAGGATCAAGACCGAAAGAGACGATTTCACCATTATGCAGCCGCTGTTTAATATTCATCGCTAGCAGACGACAATTGGGATACTCCCAAGAGTAAGCCTCGAGCAACAGCGTTTTAAGTACAGCTTTATAAGGTGAATCTATACTCTTATACAACTGCCACAGGCTGGCCCCGAAGTACTCCTCAGCGGAGAGCGTACCGAGCCCGCCCAAATCAAGCCACTCATTCGGCGTTAGTACACCGCGCGCATAGAGCGACATTACGTAATCATCGTAGTTTGCTTCTTCCTCTCCGGGCACCATATTCCACAAAATACGTTTGCCTGCCAGTCTGACAGCAGTACGGTAAAACTCATCAAGAAGTAAAATATGCTGAGTGGAACCGCAGTCCTCACCCCCAAGACAACCCATTTCATTATGACGGAAGCGGTTTTCATCAATTAAAAAGAAACTGACTTTTACGCCACGGGCACCACACCACTTTTGTAACAACAGGCATTTTTCTTGCAAAAAACCCCGTTCCTGGTTATTGAGCCAGGATTGATGGCAAACCCAGATATCAAGATCTGATGTAATGTTTTGCCCTACCGAAGAAGTACTGCCCATGGTGTAGACACCCGTAATTGGCATTTCTCCCTGGCCGGGTGATTCTGGCCAACGGTCTTTAACAATAGTTTCCAGCCAGGCTGTCTGATTTTCATCAGGCATAAAAAAGCTAATGCCATGGGGAACATTTCCACTAAGATACCCGGGTATCTGTGGATGATGATAATGTAAAAAGATTGGCAGCAGAGTGTACACCTGCTTAAATGCAGGTCCCATCGCGGACAGTGCACGATCTATACGCAACTGGTTAATAGCATCCAGTCTTTGTTTTAGAGTCTCTATGTAGAGGTACAAGACATTTCGCCCGATTTATCCCAGTGCTCAAAACCCTGTTTCCATAACCTGCCGGATATTTTAGTGTAAAAATGCTGGGCAGGTTTAGTGAATGGAAACGTGATCAATCTAACACTTTTCTGGTTGATCGTAAAGAAATCCATGCAACTAACCAGGACAATACTTGTCTATAGAGTGCCTGTATAAAGGCATAAATTTCAGGCAGGCTCATCAGACTCGCAATCTATCAGACTGCTGAAAACTGACATCATTAACCTTGCAGTGATAAGATGGCCAATGAACGGTCTGAGCGGTTACATGATATGTTAGACAAAATTTTAAAAATTGCTACCAGGCAAAGTCCACTTGCGATGTGGCAGGCACAATATGTCCAGCAGCGCCTTGTGGCACATCATCCACAACTCAATATTGAGATCATTCCGATGGTAACGCGCGGTGATATATTGCTCGATACGCCATTGTCAAAGGTGGGTGGAAAAGGACTTTTCGTTAAAGAGCTCGAGTTAGCTATTCTCGAAAAACGCGCTGATATTGCCGTGCACTCAATGAAAGATGTGCCCGTCGATTTTCCCGAAGGACTCTGTCTGGCCACTATCTGCGAACGCGACGATCCGCATGATGTCTTTGTCTCACACCATTTTGACAACATTTTTACACTACCACCGGGCGCTATAATCGGTACATCCAGTTTGCGCCGGCAGTGTCAGATTAGTGCACATCGTCCTGATGTAGTTATCCGACCGCTACGGGGTAATATAGCCACCCGGTTAAACAAACTGGATGCTGGTGAATATGACGCCATCATTCTGGCAGCGGCCGGATTAAAACGCCTCAGTCTGACAGCACGGATTAGGCAAGTAATGACAGCAGAAGAATCTCTGCCAGCCATCGGCCAGGGAGCAATTGGCATAGAGTGCCGTATTGATGATAAAGATACTCAGCATTTAGTTAGTGTACTTCATCATGACGATTCTGACGTCTGTGTCCGAGCCGAACGCGCCATGAACATCCGGCTGGAAGGAGGGTGCCAGGTACCTATTGCAGGCTATGCTGTTCTGCACCAAAACACCATCTGGCTGCGCGCCCTCGTCGGTTCGCCCGATGGCAGCCAGATAATACGGGGCGAACGGCACGGCCCGCCCAGTCAGGCTGAACAGATGGGCATCGAACTAGCGGAAGAGCTGCTTATCCGGGGTGCCAGTAAAATCCTCAGTGAACTCCGGGCCAGCATAGGATGACTATTCTGGTGACCCGTCCATTACCAGAGGGAGACGAGCTGGTCACCCGGCTTCGGGAATCAGGTAAGACTGCCTGGTCTATGCCACTGATTGATTTCATACCAGGACGCGATCTGGCTGCTCTTTCAGGTCTGTTGGCCAGCCTGCAACCGGGTGATATGCTGTTTGCGCTATCCCAGCATGCCGTTCGATATACACGCCAGATACTTGGGCAGACAGACGCCCGCTGGCCGGTATCGGTCAACTATTACGCTATTGGCTATAAAACCGCACAACTTTTACAACAGGCAAGTTTTCAGCCTGTTGTCTGGCCCATAGAACAGGCAACCAGTGAAAATCTGATAAAACTCCTCCCTCTTAGTCAACTAAAAAATAAAAAAGCATTAATACTGCGTGGTAATGGTGGCAGAAATCTGCTGGCCAAAATACTTTCTGCTCATGGCGCTGATGTAAAAAACGTTGAATGTTATCAGCGTTGTGCGACGATATACCAGGGTGCAGTTGAAGGCAGACGCTGGCGGCAACGCCAGATAACAACACTGGTGGTGACCAGTGGCGAAATGTTACAACTCTTATGGAAATTATTTCCCGAAACTGATCGAGAAAGGTGGCTGCTGCATTGCCGACTAATTGTTGTCAGTACACGCCTGGCTACCCTCGCTCGGGGTCTGGGCTGGCGTGATATTAAAGTGGCTGGCGGTGCCGATAATGATACGTTACTGCAAGCTTTACAATGACTCCAGACACAGGACAAGCCACAATGACGAAACAGAAAGAAATCTCAGTTCTCGTCGGTGAAAAGACATCCTCGCAAGAGGAAACACCACCGGGGGCTAACAATAAAAAAGGTTCAAGTCTGGCCTTAAGTATCGTCGCGATCATAATCACGCTGGTGACGGGCTGCGGACTTTACTATTATCAGCACCACCAATCGGGTCAGCAGGCTGCAAATATGCAGAACCTTGTCGATAAGCTGACAGCACTACAGCAGCAATCACAAACTGACAACCAAGCGTTGGTCCAGCGGCTAACCGAATTTGACAGTGCACTTAATGCCATTCATCAGCAACAAACTATTAATATAGAAGAGCTGAATGAGCAGAGAGAACAACTCGCCAGCCTGACTAGCAGTGACGTTAACATCTGGATGATTTCTCAGGCTGATTTTTTAGTAAAACTGGCAGAACGCAAACTCTGGAACGATCAGGATGTTATCTCTGCCGGCGCACTGCTCAAAAGTGCTGATTCCAGCCTTGCAAGTATGAACGATGCCGGAGTTATCGAGGCTCGTCGGGCACTGGAGAGTGACATTAGCAACCTCGCCGCTATCAACCAAGTTGATTTTAATGGCATCATTCTGAAACTTAACAAGCTCTCCAACACTATCGATAGTCTGCCACTGATCGATCACAAATCCAGTCAAAAAATAACGGAAGCTGGCGGCAATAATGAACTTAGTTCCTCACTCGGGGAATGGCGTCAAAATTTGCTAAAAAGCTGGCGTCATTTCATGGAAGATTTCATCACCATCCGTCGCCGTGACGATAACGTCAGGTCTCTACTTTCCCCTGACCAGGGAGTCTATCTGCGCGAAAATATTCGCTCGCAGTTACTCATCGCTGCTCAGGCTGTTCCCCGTCATCAAAATGAAATTTATAAACAGTCCATCAAAATTGCTTCGGCCTGGGCTTCTGACTGGTTTGATATCAGCAATCCTGCTGTTAAAGTTTGGCTTGCTGAACTAGACACACTGAGTAAAGAAAATATCTCAATTGACATTCCCAGCGCACTAAAGAGTCAGCCGTTACTCAATAAACTAATGGAGCGGCGAGTACGTAATCTGCTGTCGCGACCGGGTGTAAATGCCCCCACAAAACCACAGTAAGGAGGATAAGAATGCTTAAGATATTCTTTGCGTTTCTGCTGCTGCTTGCTGGTATCGCTCTGGGGCCTCTGCTGGCTGGCCATCAGGGTTATGTGTTGATCGAAACAGAAAATCTGGATATTGAAACTAGTGTTACTGGTCTTGCGATTATTTTTATCATTACATTAATTTCAATACTTGCAGTTGAATGGCTTTTACGGCATCTGCTAACAACTGGTGTTCGCACCCGAGGCTGGTTTAAAGGGCGCAAATATCTCCGTGCCCGGCAACAGACACAGGCCGCCTTGATAAAGCTGGCTGAGGGCGATTATACCCAAGTTGAAAAAATGTTATCACGTTATGCCGATTATGCCGAACAGCCCGTTGCTAACTACCTGCTGGCCGCTGAAGCGGCGCAACACCGGGGCGATCAAATCCGCGCCAATCAGCATCTGGAACGTGCCAGCGAGCTGGCAGGAAACAATCAACTACCAATCGAAATTACCCGTATCCGCATGCAGTTGTCCCGCAACGAGAACAATGCTGCCCGTCATGGGGCAGACAAATTACTTGAGGTTGCTCCACGGCATCCCGAAGTACTGCGCCTTGCCGGTCAGGCCTATGCCCGGACTGAAGCATGGTCTTCATTGCTGGAGATCCTTCCGGCTATGGAAAACGCTGGAGTGGCTGGCCATGACCATCGCGAAAAACTACAGAAACAGGCCTTTCTAGGGCTGATAAATCAGGCAATGGCCGATGGTGGCAGTCAGGGTGTGAAGCAGTGGTGGCACAAACAGCGACGTAAAACCCGCCATGATGTATCGCTGCTGGCAGCCGTTGCAGAACAGCTTGTTATCTGTGGTGATTTTCAGGCAGCACAGGAATTGATACTGGAGGGGCTTAAACGTCATTACGATGAACGCCTGATTCTGCTAATACCCCGGTTAAAAAATATCGATTTTGTGCATATTGAAAAAGTGCTGCGCCATCACATCAAACGCAATGATAGCCCATCGCTAATCTACAGTACGCTCGGTCAGTTACTCCTGCGCCAGGGCAAGTGGCAGGAGGCAAGTGAAGCATTACGGGAGGCATTAAAGCAACGACCCGATCCTTATGACTTCGCCTGGCTAGCAGACACACTGGATCACCTCAGTCAGCCTGAGGAAGCAGCACGAATGCGTCGGGATGGTTTGCTGTTGACACTAAAAAACACTTCCTGATCCCATGATGTAATACAAAGCTATTGTGATAAACAGGTTATCGTACCGGAATATTATGTTACACAGTTACCGGCTATCGGCAGGTACTTTTTTATCTTTAATCTGGAAAGTATGCCGTGCCGGACAGACCCGGCGGCTTTACCATGAAAGCCGTTTTTAACCACAGCAGGCCTGTCATTATGATACTTTTGGTGCCCTTTTACCGATAGCATTACAAAATGAATGCGATTATAGATAATATCAGGTGAATTTTACATGATGTAACATATTCACTATACCAGTATTAACTGTCAATTGAGGGCAACTTTTTCATAAGGAAAAATGCATGATTTCATTGCAATCGATATCAATTCTCTGGTCAGTATCGTTTTTGTAGAAAACATAATAAGATGTATATTTAATATGATTACTCACAATTATATAATA
>ERZ500997.36-NODE-36-length-51903-cov-10.654355_pt1 | contig 51903 bp, 45 predicted proteins | sample MGYA00248826_ERZ500997 | MGnify/ENA primary metagenome ERZ500997 (study PRJEB25958, sample SAMN03398524) | human skin metagenome | study: EMG produced TPA metagenomics assembly of the Human Skin Microbiome Metagenome (human skin metagenome) data set.
GATAATTAAATATAATGTTAACATCAACATTCTTCACTGCAGTTGATGGCCGTTCATATCATTTAATTTTCAATTTGATGCATTCACTAAACACCATAAGTGATAATGATGAGATAATCAATTGGAATGTTACTCAAAAAAACATAATGTTGCAACATACTAAACAAGTATTTTATATTCAAATCGATCGATTTTCCATTTATTCATTTCCATAATCAAGGATTCTTTCATTGAAACTAATGTTGTATAATTGTGCTATAATCATGATAATGTAATGAGGAAATTATTATTCAATGACCAATCTGAAACATCGCAATTCAGGAATCCTTCACAAATAAAGTTCACAAACCTTGAATCATGGACAAGGATTGTGAATCAAGCGAAGCAGCCAAACAGGATATCTGTTTTTGTGTTTTTCCAATGGAACGTCCTTGGTTTTGGAAAATGTTTTCTTTCTTTGTCAATGTCGCCATGCTTTTTGTGCTTGTCTCTTTTCTTTTCTTTTTTCCGTATGTCGATTTTTAACCTTGAATCAGGATCAATGTCACCATGTTGTTGATTTCATCGGAACAAGGAACACAAATTTTTTTCAAAATAAATTTTTTCATTGCTCCAAGGCGTTAGGGCGTCAATGATGGTGATGCTGATATAAAATAATTAGATTTCAACATTGTCGAGAATTGCTCGAACAGATGAAAAAGAGAAGAGAATGTTGTTGCTTGTGGCTTGCTTGTTTTTACGGTTTGGTTTGGTTGAATGGTGAGCAAAATTGTTCTGTTGACTGAGTTGATTCGCACCTGAATTAGATTAGTCAGTTTTTTTGTTTGTTTCGAGAACGATGGATCATAGACATGTTGTAGTTTGCAAAAATTGTTCGTTTCGTAATGATTTTCATGCAAATTATGTGCCATCATCATTTTCACCACCAAATGATGATCATCATGGTGGATGTTTCAATGGTTGCGGTTGGCTAAAACGTTGGTTATTTAACAACATTCATCCATTTCAGGTTTGTTGCCCAAGCGAGAGAAATGTTCTCGGGATAAATTTTCCCAAGAGAATTTTTATGATGGAAAAATGAATCCAGGCATTCATTTTCTTATCCATTATTTTTCTGTTTCTTAACTGATGTGATGCAATCCAATAAAATGAAAACCAGTCACTCGTCATTTGACAATTCAAATATTGACATCCTGAATGCAAACAAGATTTGGCCATTATCGTCTGGTTGCATTTTCCCCTTTCCCCACTTTTCTTTATAAATAATTCTGTTGACTAAACATCTGTTGTTATCAAGAAAAATGTTATGTTTTTTTGGATTTCTTCTGAATTTCATTCTCCCCAAAGATGATGGAGAATTTCGGTAGCCAATTGAGAATTGAATCAATTTTCTTTCTCTGTGTTTTCTGCAATTCAAGGCTTTCATCATATTATTATTATGGTTAGTGGTTAGTTAGTTCCGTTAGTTTCGTTTAGTTAGTTAACAACCGAAACTAACTAAATGAAATGCTTATTATTATTATTATAACGATAATAATGATGGCCATCACATCATCATAATGATGAGCATCCTCTCTCTCTCTCTCTCTCTCTCTCTCTCTCTCTCTGTGTTATATTCCAGAATTGAGAATGCGAAAAAAACCAATTGAAACAAACCGAACCAATTATGAAATTCTTATGAGAAAAACATAATCCTGTTCTTGGTTGATGCACATGCGTCAAGCATATATTTTTTGCTGACAATATCTTTTTCACATTTTCATTTTCAATTTCATTTCATTCTTCGTCGTCGAACCTCCAATAACGGCGCCAGAATCCAGAATTGATTCATTCTCTGCACACATCAGTTTTGTCTCTATATGTGGGTGGATGGTTGTACATTGTTGTTTGTGTTTGAAATACGTCTACCGCTGTCTACGTAAGAATGTTCTGTTTTCGATTCGGTTCCAGTTCCAGAAACTCCTGATAACATTTTCTTATCCAGAAATTTTGTTTGTTTGGTTCAGACTTGAACGAACGACAAAACGAAATCATTCGCATCATCATCCTCATCCATGAATGAATGACTTTCACTTGTTTCTTGTTATTTGTGTTTGTTATTTGTTTGTTTGTTTGTCGATTTAGTTTATAATATTTAGTTTGTTATTTTGTTTGTTATGGGATTATCTAACAATGTTGTTGTTGTTGTTGTTGAACAAGAATCAGCAATAAAACAAAGTTTACCTGTTTCTGTTTGCTTGCCAGCCTCTTTACTTTCAATTTTCTCTCCGTCTTCACTCTCGGGGATTTATCTTGAAAGTTTTTTTAATTAAAATTTTCTTGTTGTTTGTTGTTCAACTTTGAGTGCGTTATATTCATTGTCAATCATTTGATTTGGTTTTTTCGAGTGTTTTCTTCACCAATGTCTTCAACTTCAAACACCACCACTTGTAGCAACAATGTTGTGGATGATAATTGTCGACCATCATCATCATCTATGACAAACATGATGACCACCGCCAACACCAACAACAGCAACAATAATGATCAACAACAACAAAAATGTTTAAATCGGCATTCATTTTCGATTCATATTGAAGATGAAAAAGCTAATCGAACAGCTACAATATTGAATAATGCCGATATCAACTATAATGATAATGATGGACAACAACAACCGAACGTATGGCTTTATTCCTTATTTTTTCGCTTATTTTCTCCCAAGCAGAACTTCTGCTTAGTAACCAGATAAAGAAATAACAGTTGTTACATTCGAATTTTGTCTGTATTCTGATCGGTCGGTTAGTTGGCGTCATCTGGCTAATTAGGATGTTTCAGAAAAGTTGTTGTTTTCGGAACAACAAAAACTTTTTTGTTGTTTGATTGGGCGAAAAACCATGATGAACGTGATGATTACCCAATGATGATCATGTTATCCGTAATTGATGATTCCCTACCAAACAAAACGAACAACATAGTCATACTAATTACTAAATTAATTAGCCTTGTGTTGTTTTTGGCTGCCCGAAAAAAAAACATTTATCAACATTGTTTGATCGATTCGGACATGGTAATAATGCAGAATGTCTGCGTCTAGGTGTGGGAGTGTAGGTGTCATGTTTTTTTCATTGGAATTTTGTTTCTCCATTGATAATCAATCATAATCATGATTAATCCGCAATGTTCGAATGAAAAAAACATTATTATTTTACAATCAAAATGAAAATTAATGTTTTTGTTGTTGAATATTGCATCCATGTGTTTGATGTTTGATCGTTTTGGCAATGTTTGTTTGTTTGTTTTATGATAGTGAAATTCAATAGCCCCATTATGTTGAATGGGGAGACTATGAGAATATTATGATGATGATCATGGAGAATGTAAACATCTTTTTTGTTTGAATGAAATTGACATATAACGATGTAACGAGAGCCGAGAAAGAATTGTAAATTCTGTAAAAGATTGTTTATATTTTTTCGATTTGGATTGAATGTTTACAAATATATCAATCCGATATCGATAAGTGATCGGATCAAATAAATAAGTTAAGTAAGTGGTTGGATTGAAGAGATATATTCTATATGATGGTAGCAGATACATTCTTTCATGTGAGAAAAAGACAATCATTGATTCTCTGGGCTCGCATTGGATCGATTACAAAGTAGCAAACATGACAATCATATAGCCATTATTGAACCATGTGGTTTTATCTTATATTTCAATTAATGATTGCAATTAATAAACGATAATTATCTTTATCATTACAATCATCATCATTATGACAGTCATAAGATTCAATCAATGATAGTGATAATGATTGCCCACTACAAACACTAATGATTATATGATTTGTAAAGATAACTTATTGTCATTTTATGTTCGTTTTGGTTTGGTTTGAAATAAAAGTTTTATTATTGAATTGGTTTGTCTTGTCACCATTTTATGATGATGCAGTAAAAATCATTTCTCTTCTCAACTCTCTCCCAGTAATAAATAAAGAGATTAGATAAATAAAACAACCCGGGTAACCAAACCAAAAAGCAACATTATCAGGCCATGATTACTTTACTTTAGTGGTGATAATAATATCTTACCTGGTTTCCAAAATTATGATATCATTTTCATTTTGATCTGTCAATCAAAACACAATCAATCTTGTCAATCTTATCCAAGTGTTTCAAGTTGTTTTTCTCAAAGTCATTGCATACCTTTGCTATTTTCTTTATTCCCAATAAACAAAACTGATGTGATTTGTTTCTGAATTTTTTTGTTTGTTTTTTAATTCGGTGAAATCCAGGCATCATCATCATTATTGAACGATTTTGGTTTGAGTGGTGCAACGCCATCATTGTCATCACCTTTATCGTTATCATCAGCGACATTGCCATTGATGAATTACAGCCAACAAAACAAAATGGCAACCGGAACGCAAGAAATCTACATCAATATGCAATCTGGCTTGATAAAAGATTCCATCAAATTAGATCCAACCGAATTGACATTAAAAACATTGAAAGAATATGCATGTAATTTTATTGATCGAAAGGTAAGTTTTGTTATGGTATTGTTATGGTATTGTTATGGTTTGCTTAACCTAACCCAATTGAAAGATATGCAAATAGAATCATGTAAAAGTGAATTTGGTTTGTTTGTCCATGCAAATGATTGTCCATTATGATAATTCATCATCATTACATTATGATTATATAACAGATTCTTTCTATATTCATTTTGTTTGAATATAAAACTTGATTGGCAATACAGTCATTGTCATGGTGTTTCTATTGTTCGAGCAGCAGCAGATCCCAAACAAATTTTGGAAAATGGGCGCCCAAAACTTTGCTACTCTGTCATCATGATGATGATGATAATGAGAATATTCTGAATATGGATGATGATGATGAATTGTGACAACTTTCATTCATTCAACGACCTCAATAACAACAAACAATTCTCTATAATAAAAATTGAATGCAAAATGAATAAATGATGAAAATTTCGACAACAACAACAACAACTAAATAAAGTGAAGTGAAAAAGTTGTTTGCCAACATTCAATACATTTTTTTCTCTTATTATTAGCAAAAATGTTTTTGTGTCGCCCCCAAATTCTCTTGCATGTTTTGTTTGTTTGATCTATCAGGCAAAGTTTGTTGGTGAGGTTTGGTGATGGTGGTGGTTGTTGGTTATGACAACCCGACCAGAACCATTTTCTAGAATCCCTTAAGGTCATTTTAAGCCATTTTTCATTCGCCCAAAAATATAATATGGATAATTCCTTAAAACTTTGTTTTTTTAGCTTATGCTGGACACTTGATTACGTGACTGATATTATATTCAACTCAAGTTTTGTGTGGCTGCTTTAAAACATCATTATCGCCATCATCATTAAGAATCTTATGATGATTTTCATGAATGAATGAGTATATGGCGCCCAATATAGTCTTTTTCTGTGTGCATCCAACTTGAATCGTTACATTGAACAAAAGGAAAATAAAGTGCGTGTGTGCGTGCGTGTTACCCATTCGCCATTTCAATCTTGAATCAAAATCTAATCACCGAAAGAGAAATGGAGAAAAATCTTGACATTTCTTTCGATCTGCGGATGATAAACGAACTTGAAATTTGGCCAAACTAAATTGAATAACCGATTTTTCGTTTTCAAGCCGATTAAACAAAGTTGTAGCGGGGCAAAAAATGAAGAAGAAAAGGGTTGAAAAAAGACAAAAGAATGTTTCGAAAATTTTGGTTGAATAACATTTTAGTCTAGTTAGTTTGAACTGACATTTACACAGATAATAATAATTACCATAGTCACCATGATTTGCATAGAAATTCCATTCGCAGAATTGAATATCATTAATGAATAGATTTTGGTTGTTACGCCATCCCTATCAATTATTATTTTCTGGGCGTTCCCCACCGGGAATATTCTATAGAAACATTTTGTTGATGGAAAGTTTCTGTGATATGTAACTGCATCTATCTTGATTTGATCTTTTGAGTTGTGTAATAATGATGATGATTATATAATAATGAATTTTTTTCCGTTTTGTTTATTGTGAATGAAGTTTCCTGATCATGGATTAAATCGTCTTACTGAACGTTTACTGTTATTTCGACATGATTATAGTTCGAAAAATCTTTTAGTACCAATCAATGTTGTATCGGAAGTTACTGAAGGTTCATTGATTGAAATTGTTGTTTCAGGTAAGCTTTTTTTCGCTAACCAACTTATTGAATGTAGATTGAGGCATTACGTAATAATCGTTATACCAATCACTGTAGCTAATCCACCATCCGATACGGTCCAAATACGACGCCATTCACTATCGATACATTCATATAAATCACCAACATTTTGTGATTTTTGTGGTGAAATGTTGCTTGGTCTATTTCATCAAGGTCTCAAATGTGAAGGCTGTGGTCTTAATTATCATAAGCGTTGTGCGTATAAACTGCCAAATAATTGTTCATATGGCCGACGACGTCGTTCATCAACATATTTACCACAACCACAATCGCAAACGCCACAACAACATAGTCCAAATTCGGCAACACCTACCACACCGATATGTCCATCATCACCATCGCTGGGTTATGTATCGCAATTATCATCCATAATGACCATTGCTGACAACCAATCCATCAATGATATTGAACGAACTGCATCCGGATCCGGATCATCATTGTTTGCCAACGATGTCAAGGTTTGTTCGTTTGTTTGTTTGTTATCTGATGCTAACATGACCTAGTCAATCGAATCCAATCAATCAATCGAGATGTTTGTTTTCACAGTGATAACAAACAAAATCCATATTGGCCAATATTGCTTTTTTTCTGTTTTTCAAAAAATTTTCTGAGTCAAAAGTTAGCTAGGAATTCAATAAATCTTCTCATTGTGATTCTGAGTTAGATGATTATTAGATTATTGGATAAACATACACTGATCAACTGAATAATTTTTTAGCATCATAATGGTCGAATCGATTGAACGAGTGTGAAGTGAGTGAGTGAGGCATTTTACTATAAATTGACTGCAATAATAATCCATTATGATGATTATTGTTGTTTTGGAAATTGCGCCAATATTAGCCAAATTATCTTTCTCTTTCTCTCAAACAACTTCAAGGTAAATCACTTTTTTCACTTCAGTAAAAGCAAAGGTTTTTTGTTTTGTTTTCTCTCTCCGTTGCTTTTCTCTTTCTTGGAAAGATTTTTCGTTGTGTTTGGGTTTTTACATACATGCTGCCTCACTATACTGCTGATGCTGTGTTCCAAGATTTTTTTCAATGATAATCATTGCCACAAGCAACACGCAACCATCACACACACCAACAGTGTATGACAGAGTGGACATTTGTTTCAATTTGGAGAAAAAAAAAGACAAATTCAATTTGTGCAACATTCTTTGTTTATTGTTTTGATTGATTATTGATCATGATGTGACCCCATTGATTGATTGACTTTCTCCTACTACTAATCTTCGTGGTCAATTTTGGTTTGTTGGGCCCAACAAATGATGATGATGATGAGAAACTAACCATCTGACTGACCAAGCAATAAATACTCTGATTTGGTTTGTTTGGCTGTCTGTATGTTTTTCTCAATAGTTTTTTCCCGAATCAAATAGTGTTCATATAACAACAGAAAATGTTTATCAAAATTGGTCAGGCAAGTTGTCATTCAAGTGATGTTGTCATTCATCTTTTTTTTTGTTATATCCGGACTTGGACCGACCACTTTCTGTCTAATCCGTTATGTTAGATGATGAATGAATGTTTGCTTTATTGCGAAAATTTTGTTCACGATGTATGAGAGAAACTCGGTTTGTTGACTCAGTTCTGGTTTGTTCAATCTGTGAATTGAGCATCGGGAATATTCCGGAAATTTGAATTGCATGAGTCATTCATTATTGATAATAAATGATTGTGATTGTGAATAATTTTTTTTCATTCCAAAACAGTTTTTATCGGCATCAACATCGCCAATACGTGAACGTTGTCGACAATTATCGAATTCTACTATTTGTTCCAATCAATCAACATCAACCGCCGGTATGATTACTACCGGTTCTGCTTTATCATCAAGTCTTGATAGTGGTTCCGGCGGTGGTGGGGGATTGAATGGAACCATTAGTGTTTCGGGAAGACCTGTATGGGTAGATAGAAAATTGGCTGATCGTATCCGTGTACCGCATACATTTGTTGTACATACATATGCAATACCTACTGTTTGTCAGTATTGTCGAAAATTATTGAAAGGAATCTATCGACAAGGCTATCAATGTAAAGATTGTAAATTTAATACACATAAAAAATGTATGGAAAAAGTGGCAGCAGATTGTGCAGGGGAAGCACCAAAAGAATGGGATGATCAAGAACCATCATCAACAACCACCATGAACAATAATAATAACCAAAGTAATCATCAAATGGATGATCTTCTGTTGGATTCCAATCAATTGGATTCAGATTCGGAAGATCAACAACATTCGACGAAAACAATCGATATGTCGAACAATCGCTCGTCCAACAAACCGAACAAATATGATTCGAATGATGATTCAATAAATGTCCATCAGCATAACCATGACAATAAACAACGTAATAACAATGATGATAATGACGATGATGACGATAATAATCATTGCCAACAACAACAGACCAATAGTGGTAGTGATGATGATAATCAAAAAATCAATCGAATTGTCAGGTATGTTTCATTTCTCTCTTTTTTTCACTATTGGTCACTCATTCTCTCTCTCTCTGTTTTGTTCAATCGACACATTTTCATTTATCGATTTATTGAATTTATCGAATCAATTTGAAACACACACTATAAACACAAATTCTTCATCAATTGAATTGAAGCAAATTATATTTGTCAGAACAACATCCAAAAAGAAAAAAGCCTAGCCAAATCGATCGAATTCATTATTATCGTTTACTTAAATCATTAATGTTGAATTTATCTTGAATTTCTTCCAAGAATTCCAATCTTTATCCATTTTTTCGATGTTTCTCTTTCTCTGTTGTTGATGATAATTATCGTTCAAAGTAATGTTTTTTTTTGTTCTAATCAATTTGATGTTGACGATCAGGCCAGGTTGTCACACACAAACACACACTGACAAGACACGCACACAGATTCCAAGAATAAGGCGATGATTAATTTAATTGGTTTACTTTACTTTGTCCTATAGCGAAACAAGCAGCAGTAATATACCATTAATGCGCATTGTACAAAGTGTTAAACATATTAAACGACGTTCATCAAAAGTATTGAAAGAAGGATGGCTGATTCATTTTACCGATAAAGATCGTACGGTATGTGTTTGTTTGTTTGTTTGCTGTATATGTCTTAATTAATTAACCCTTTGATTGATTGAAAATTTTTCTTTTGAAACAGAAACGCAGCCATTATTGGCGTTTAGATACAAAAGGAATTACTATGTTCCAGAATGCAACAAAACCAAATTATTATAAAACAATTCCATTACAAGATATTCTGCATATCGATTCCGGTAAAAATGATTCCTCTACAACATTGGACTATAAATTCGAGCTTAAAACACAAAATGTTACCTATTATGTTTGCGAACCCGAGTCAACCGAAAATGAACGATCGCAATCATCAAGATCATGGGAATTAGCCATACGACAAGGTTTAATGCCTGTATTGTCGCCGCCAAGCGAAACTGGTGGTTCGCGAATTGTGGCCGATGATAGTTCAAAGCAACAACAATCAAGGCATTCGAATCAAACCGTTGCCGTAGCCAGCAGTGATAATGATGATAACGATAATAATTGTGATATATCACAACAATATCAGATTATTATTGATGAAATGTTAGGCGCTGGCCAATTCGGTACCGTTTATGGTGGTGTTCATCGTACTAGTCGACGAGAAGTAGCAATCAAAGTTATTGATAAACGTCGTTTCCCTACCAAACAGGAGGCACAACTGAAAAATGAAGTTTCAATTTTGCAAACAATTTCACATCCCGGTGTTGTACATCTGGAAAAAATGTTTGAAAACTCTGAACGAATATTTGTTATAATGGAAAAGTTGAATGGTGATATGTTGGAAATGATTCTCGGTGGTGAAAATGGTCGCCTAAATGAGCGTGTCACCAAATTTCTTATCTATCAGGTATTATTCTTTGATTATTTAATTCTACAATGTATTAATCCAACACTTTTTCCATATAGATTCTGGTAGCATTACGTTATCTTCATGCCCAAAATATTTGTCACTGTGATCTTAAACCGGAAAATGTTCTACTTTCGTCCAACAGCAGTTTTCCACAGGTAAGTGATGTTTTTGTTTGTTACAGATGTCAAAATGAATGACAAATTCAATTCGAATCGATAAGGTTAAATTATGCGATTTTGGATTTGCTCGTATTATTGGCGAGAAATCATTTCGTCGTAGTGTAGTCGGTACACCGGCCTATTTAGCACCCGAAGTACTTCGAAACAAAGGCTATAATCGTTCATTGGGTAAGTCGTGGCTGATAAAAATTTGTCATTCACTCATCATTCGTTCTTTGATTTTTCCACAGACATGTGGTCAGTCGGTGTCATTATCTACGTAAGTCTTTCCGGCACATTTCCGTTCAATGAAGAAGAAGATATTCAAGATCAGATAACTAATGCTGCTTTCATGTAGTACGTATCGCTTTTTTCTGATTCACAAATCCTCATCATGCTAATTGAATTGTCTTGTTTTTTGTTTTTTATTGTTTGTTTGATAATCCGGCGATCGATCCATTGTGTGTAGCCCTCCAGATATATGGCGTGATATATCACCAAAAGCGATTGATCTTATAGCCAATTTATTACAAGTAAAAAGTCGTAAACGTTATACGGTTGATAAATCATTGGCGCATCAATGGCTAGATGTAAGTATTAATCATTGTCTCATTTTCACATTTACAGTTTTGTTCGATAGGATTATTATGTTTGGTGTGACCTTCGGCGATTAGAAAGTCAAACATCGAAACGATGGTTGACGCATGAATCGGATGAAGAGAGATGGGAACAATATCGTATCAAACATAAATTAGCTGAAAATGATTTCGGTCCAATTATAACCGCACCGAAATATAATGATCACGATCATGATGATGATGTCGATACACCGAACGAAGAGGAAAATCGTGATAAATTCATAACAATCAACAATACTGATTCCTTTCGACGTTGTACCAATTACAACAATAACAACAATGACAATCTTCATCATCCACAGCACAACAACAAATCAAACAATAATGGACATAATGGACATGGTCAATTCAATCATCATCACAATAATGCCATCATTATCAACAACAACAATAACAATGAATCCACAGCCAATTTGCAACAGATTTTCAACAACAAAAATCATAAAAGTCATACCACAAGCCGTTTGTAATTCGATTTGATTTGGTTTGATTGCTCTCACCCCATATATATAGAGATTTTGTAATCAATTTATTATTATTGAGTCAATTTTTTGTGCCTGAAAATTACTAAATATTCAATTCAATCAATGTGTGTAATTTATTTAATTTAAAGAAAAAACAATCAAAAAAAGCATGAAACAAAGTTATCAAAGAAGAGGCTCGACACAGATTGAAAATTGTAATGTGCAATATGATGATGATGATTGATGATTAGACATTGATTGACGACGATTATGCTTGGAAGGCTCCAGATAGAAATATTGATTCACCGATGGCTGTTGTAGATAATCCCTCAATGGACATTTGAATATCATCATCGTTTGATTTGACTGCAAATCATTATCATCAGCCATCATTAACGACAAACAGCCTGATTCGGTCAGATCATAATTACCGAAAAAAACAAACGACTCATCGAATGTGGGTAAATTAACCGGGTTATAGTCATCGTTATTACTGGTTTGAAATGGTTGCGATTTTGTTCGGCAATAGATTTGCGGTGTTCGGATTTTCGTTTGCCAAGATGATTTTGGTTTCTGAATTCGATGATGATGGTCATGATGATGTTTGACTTGGAAACATGCCCAAACCAAACCACCGTTTGTCGTACTGCTGCTGCTACTGGTTGTTGTTGTTGTTGCTGCTGTTTTCAGATATTCAATTTGACCAAAATGTATGGCAATACGATAGAGCATTTTGGACGACCATGGATGTTTGTTGTTGAGTGGATTGGTGATGGTGAACCACCATGTCATCATTGTGGTTAGTTCACGATGATCATCCTTGTTTGTTGGTGGTTGATCGAAAAACAAAAGTGAATGTTTTCGTTGGTTAGCTGGTGAAAAATCCATTTGTTTAGACAAGTTTCGTCGTAATTGATCCGAAATAATATCATCGGTCTGCGTGGTCGATGATCGACGATTACAATGGTGATGATGATTGCCAAACTGCAATGAATTGAATCGTTTCAACCCGACATAATGACGAAATGATTGTTTGACAGGTTGACAATCGATAGTAAGCGATAATTCGAAGCAAAAATGTTGGCTATCTAAATGAATGAATTTACGATGTAAATCTGTCATCATCATTGATATAGTTCTTGTTTGTTTGTGACAATGATCATGGCAAAACATTTCAGCTAAATCCAGATCGACAAAACCAATAATCATTTCATTCGAATTGTTCTCTTTTGTTGCCAGGGTTGTTAGAATTTTCTGCAACAATAACATTGATGATCGTTGTTGCAATCGTGGTCGTTGACGATTTGAATGAATCAAAGTCAAACGACAAATTCGTCGCCGATTATCAAAGCGAACGATATTCATCGATTGAGGATGATCATAATGGATTGCTGATCGTATACGGATTTCTTGCCGATGAAAATCTATATCGAAATGTTTTCGATTTGCGCATTCGCATTGAATCGTTTCTATTTGATCGGTCATTATGGTCGATGGATTCTCTCGCGGATCATGACCATCATCCTCACTGGATGATGATGATAAAAATGTCGGACGCAAATAAAATTCATCCGCAACATTATCGTCGTTGGATGATCTATTTGAATTCATGGCAACAAATGGATTCCAAGAAATTTTTACCCGATCCACTCGCAATCGAAATATTAATCGCAAACAATTGGCAAGAAAGGCATCATCATTATTTTGTTGGTTGTTTGGCATGATTGCGATCTTATCGATTATTTCATTTCAAATGCCAGTTTCGAACAAAACAAAACAAAAAACAGAGAAAAATGTCCAATACATTTTTTTGCGCGCGCACCATCCTTGCTTCGAATGATCTTGACTTGGATTGTTTTCTGTGTCGCTGCACTCAAATTGCGATCAAACTAACATACGTCACCCGAAAATGAAACAACTTGATGATGAAATAAATCATTGACACATTTTGTATTAAAAATTTTTGAAAATTTTTAATCATTTTCAAATCATCCTCCCAAACTACAATGAAAAAAAATTCAAAAATTTCAAAATTTAAAAAATCAGAAACCCAATGAAGATCCGACGGGTTTCAGCACCATTCATCATTCATTCATGTCTGCATTGCTACCAACGCCACCACCACCACCACTGTTGGATTTGCTATATGGTAACTGTTGTTGTGTTTGTTGTTGATCCATAGTTGTTGAATTGCGTCTGGTGCTTGCGGCTGCTGCTGATGATTTAGAACTATCAGCTTTATTTTCGAAGAAGAAACAATAACAACACCATGCTACACAAGCCAATACCATTAACGCTAATATTACCCATATGGTAACGAAAATGGCGAACAATACTACTCTAATATCTGTAATTATATTTCACTTCATCATTATCCTAACAGAGACACACACACAGAGCGAGAGAGAGAGACTTACCGTTGTTGATGAATTCCTTAACTGATTGCAATTCAACTGGACATGAATCCAAAGTTTTGCAATCCTTTAGAAAACCAGTTTTAGCATCCAAAATGCCATCGATCCGGTATGTATGATTGACCGTAAATACAAACAATGATTCATGACGGAAAAATCCAGTTATGATATCTTGATTGAGGAATGGCTCTGTTATGGTGGCATTCACATGTTCGTTTTCCGACACAATTCCATATGACTTGGTTGCATTCACTTTATGCCATACAAATTGGTATGTATGGTTTGTCGTGTAGGCGAAATTTTTAATTTTCACATCGTATTCCATCAACATGACATGCATTTTTGCAGGATGTGGGCTAGTGGTGATGAGGCCATATAAATATGGGCGATCAGTCGACATGAATACTGTTTCAGCATTGGCCGATTGAATCGTTATGTTCATATCGACAATAGGAACATTAGCCGCTTCAGCTTCTTTTTCCTTAGGGAATTGGGTACGATTTACCTCCGTAAATATACTCACTTGAAATGTGGGCGGTTTTTCGGGAGTCCAATACATGAGCCAATAATGACCATCATCACCAGTGGCCATTGTTATCACCCGAGCTAAATTGCCTTGTTTGTCCGGATTGTCTTGATTTGTCTTTTGCGATTCAATCAATTTGGACAATTTGGGATAAGAATTGTTTAACATTTCAAAATCCAGAATGATGAAAGTTTCACGTTTAGCTAGATGTGTGTCAAACTCATGATCACTCATTTGAGCTGTGAACATAAGTCTATCATAAGTGATCACCACGAACGACGAATTACCAGTCTTATTCGCTGCTGCGATCGGCCTTGCGCGAACCATATTAATGTTGCCCAATGGAAGCATAGTGTTGCTGAATGTTGATATTAAATGATGCGAACATTGAACCACCATTGCCATCATCATTGTCGTCATTATAATCATCATGATGGCCATTGCAAAATTACCACTAATAGAACGTTTTGCCATAATAATACCGATTTTTAATTCACAATTTTTTTAAGTAGGATCATAACTAGCTTCAAGCTTGGCTTTTTATAAACCCAGCAAAACAATCGAATCGAATCGATCAATGCGAACAACAAATCGAATTTTGTTATTGAATTTTGCAACAATGGTTGTTTCATTTTCGAAAAGAAATCGAAAGAATTTTATTAATGAAAATGGATTAAAAACTGTATACTTTGAATTGTTTACAAATAAATAAACTAAACATGCATTGATGATGATATCGAGTATTATCAGATCAATAGAGCAATCAGGCCAAATATAAACGATGGAAATCATTGGCCGAAAATGATTGATTACATTTGGGACATTTACGCTGCCGTGTCTCGTATCGAGTTTTGAGGCAATCATAACAGAATACGTGAAAACATTTATTCAATACAGCATCCTTGCGTTTTGTTTTACACGATGGACAGGTTAGTTCTTCGCGTAATTCTCGAATTTCCTCCTGTTTAAGTGAAAAATTCAAATCAAATATGATAAGCCAACAACAACAACATCAACATACCTGAAGTACTTCATCAGCGGTGGCTGCTAATTCAAATTTTTTAGCCCTTTCATATTTACGTTTATACATGATGACCTCTTCATGTAAACGTTTAGTTCTATATGTTTCCTGTTGCCATGCTGAAGTTTTATCGGCAACAATCGATTGTGCATCTTTGATCTGTGCAACATATTTATCCAGATGAAGTTTAAGATCAGCAGCTGATTGTGAGCTTTCTAAAGCTTTTCGTTTCAGGAAATCCATTGCCTGTTGACGTACGGTCAGTTCTTTTTCAGCAGTGGACAAGCTATTCTGTAGGATTCTTTCACGTTCTTCAAGTTTTCGTACAACTTGATTTTGTGCTTCGATTTGTTGCTAGATGCGGAAAAGAACAAACAATCAATAATCATATGGCTTATGGAATAATCAATTCAAACAATACCTGTAATGTAAAAATCTGTTCGGTGAGATGTTCTTTTTCCTCTTTAAGCATTTTATGTATCTGATTAGATTTAATACGATCGGACATAAGTTTGAAATTGGCATCATCTTTTTCTCGAAGTTGCTGTATGAGACGACAATTTTGTTCTTGCATATCTTCGAATGCTTGGCCAGTAACTTCCATTTCGTTCAGTAATGCCTGTTCCTGTTGTTTGTGTGCGGCAACATTTTTCTGCAATTCACGAATGATATCTTCATATTTGGCCATCTTTTTATGTTCTTCATCAGTGGTGACGATAGCAGATTTTGATTGCAAACCACCACCACTGCCAGAAAATCTGCGTTCTTTTTCACTGCGTTTTGATGAAGATGACAAGGATGAGGAACCTGAATCTTCCTGAATTAGTTTTTTATTCTGTTGACGCAGTTCTTCCAATTCGATACGTAGTTTCTTTTCCGAAGCCATAAGCTGTGCTTTTTCCCTTTGAAATTGAAACCTGGGTAAGACAAATTATTTTAGATATAGACAAAACCTACCTTTTTTCTTTATCCACCGATTTAAACATATCGAGTAAAATTTTCAATTCTCGTTGTGCTTCCCAGGATTTTTTCAACTGTGCTCTCATATCACGAATTGTATCGGCTTCAGATTTTCGATTTGTCAACGATGAAGACGATGATGGCGGTGGTGGTAGATTTCTTTGCTGTTGGGAATGAGTGGTTGCCACCGCTTGATGACTGCTACCTGATGATGATGACGAAGAATGTGGCTGTTGTTGTTGAACATGATGATCCGAGTCATTATCCGTATTGGTCGACGCAAATTCCACACAATCCAATTCGGGAGATTCTTTTTTCACTACCGATGTTGATGAAATTGTCGACGACGATGGTGGTGTATGATTGGCGTTGGTGGATGATTCAGATTTAATAATACAACGTTTGCTTAGATCTTCTGATGAAGAAGATTCGGCTGCCATTGCCATAGTAGATGATAATGGTTCTGATTTGATATCAGTTGATGATGATGAAGAAGAATCAAGTTCAGTTTTTGGCTGCTGCTGTTGGCCAGTTGTGGTCGTTGATTGGCAACAATCCACTGTACACGTAGTCGACCACGAAGCGGAACCGGCATTATCGGCAGATCGATTCGGTGTTGCAGTAGTGGCAGATGATGACGATGTTGTCGATGATGGAAGCAGTATACCGCCACAACATACTTTTAAATTATTCTGTTCGATAATCTGCCGAAGTCGACCAATTTCGACATTCGATTCTTTTAATCGTTTTTTGATTCGAGCATTTTCCCCTTTCAACTGCTGTGTATGATTCTGTAATGATGTGATGAGATGACGCATTTCTCTATTAATTGGCCCGGTTTGTTCATTAGCAGCCAATGTTTGTTCAAATTCTAAGCGCAACATTTCATATTCTTTACGTAATTGATTCAGCGAATCATCCAATTGCATACATTCATTGCGTAGACGTTTTTGCATGGTGAGTTCTTCAGCTTCCATTTGTTCGATTTGACGCATATGGACATTTTTTGCTGCCGATAATTGCTGGCGACATTCTTCCAATTGTGTTTTCAATGTCATCGATTCGTTGAATAGAACGGAAAAATGCGATTGTAGCGATTTAAATTCGGCTGAATCTTTTATCACCGAATCCGGTAAACATTGCAAATCGATTTTATATTTTTCTACCAATTTCAATGTATCCTTATGTTCATTATTCAATTGTTCGAGTTCAACCAGCCGTGATTGTGCTATTTCACGTTGTTCTTCTAATTCACGTTTCAGATCTTCAATTTTGGTCGATGACATTGTTGAACAATGAATGGCAGCGGTGTCCTGTTTATTTGAATCATTGCTAACTATGGCGGCTGTTGATACTGAACTACCGGGTGCCGTTGATTGACTATTCTGCATATCACGAAGTTTTTCTCGTGCTTCATACAAATGATCTTCCAACCGTTGTTCTCGAGTTCGTGATTTATTCAATTCGAATTCCAATTCATCGATACGATTTTTCAATTCATCCAACTGCATATCTTTTGAATCCAAACGATCTTTTGCTTGTTGATACTTTAAACTAATCGTGCGATTTTTTTCATGCAACGATGTTACCATTAGGTTAAGATTTTTATTCTCCAATGTTAATTCTTCATTCAATTGTCGTACTTGTTCATCAAGGTTCATTTTGGCCCCATGTTTATGTCGATTTGATTTAGCTTTACTCAATTTACAATCATCATCGTCGTCAATATCATCATCGTCATCACGATCGGGTGATTTGATTGTATCCGGTTCGTCATGTGCATCGTCATCGGCAAGCAATGAACTTCGATTCAATGCTGCCATAACCTTTTCATTACGTTGAACAATACGATCGAATGCTTGTAATACTTTGGATACGGCACGGGTGGACAGCAACACTCTTTGTTGCATTTGTTCATCCAATTCTTCTTTGTCCAGATTAGCCAATTGTCGAACGAAACTAGTTGTTTCGGCATTTTCATTACGATGACGATGACCACCACCCCTGCCACCAGTATCATCATCATTGGAATCATCTTCATCACCATCCTCATTGGAATCATCATCATCATCAATGTTATCATCGTTTGGTTTGGTTGATGGATTAGCATTCGAATCATTCGATGCATTCGTATCGAAACGTTGCAATAGCAGACGCATATCTTCATTCAATTGATTCCAATATCGATTTATCACATAAAGTTTTGTATCATCATTAAGTTGTTTTTTCTCCATCTGTTCCAATCGGGCACGAAGCTCTGCTTCGATACGTTGTCGATGTTTAATTCTTTCGGTCAGACGACGATTTTGCACACGAAGCAACTAAAACAAGATTGAAACAATCAATCAAACGAAAAAAGATCCAAACAAACTTACCCCAATATCCAAATCATCTTGTGATGATGCAACAAATTTCACATCAAAATCAATATCCATTTTCGAACGTTTTTTGGCCGGTGTTTGATTACCATTACCACCACCACCGGCATTGTTTTGATCGGCCGAATGACAAGAACGTTTCGAACCGATTGTGGCCATTGTTTAGTTTAGCTTACAAATTGATTTGATCAGTGATCAGTTATGCAACATTGGTCAACAATCGTTATGATGAGCGGGTTTGGATTTCCAAAGACAATGGATGCCCAATGGTCGAGGAGCTCAACGCAAACAAAAAAAATCATCCATTATGCATTAATGATCCATTCATAAACGAGGTTTCACGATTTTTTTTTTGTTGTTCGAATCATATGCATGCCGTTTTTGTCAATCCAGCGTTTTCATTTTTAAGCTGTCATTTTGAGTTGAGGTTGTTCTGAAATATATCATCAGTGTTAGTTTCGTGGCCATGGCTTCAACAATGGCTGATCCAGAATTGACCCGAGCATTTCAAGAGCTACAAATTCAAGTGCTAAACACCCGGGAAAAGGTTCGTCATATTGAAGCTGAAATACAAGCATGCGAACGACAAGCGTTGATTTATGAATTAACTAAAAAAACCGTAGCCGATCTAAAATCAGATCATCAATGTTTCATCGGTCTGGGACGAGCTTTTGCACGCCAAGAACCGTCCCAAGTTCTTGCCCAGCTAGATAGTCGTATCGGAAAAAATCAGGAAAAGATTCGTACGATAAAACAGGCAAAAGATTATCAAGAAGCTAAAGTGAAAGAAACTGAAAATAATATTCGTGAAATGATTCAACAGAAAAAGAATGCCGACAAAAAATGAATGATGGTGGTCAAACACTGCTACTGGTTTGTCAAATTCTATTTTTGTTTTTAAAATTTGTATTTTTCTCTCAACACTAATCTGATTGGAATAAAATCACAATTTTTATCATCATTTTAATAAGATTCGATTCAATGCAAAAAAAAAAAATCAAATTGATTCGATTTTTCAGTTTTTCGAAAACTTTGTCGAGGTATACCTCACCAGATTTATCCTAATAAACTTTAGAGTCGTACTGTGTTAAAAGGCGTGGCTATTTTTCAATGCATGTGACTTTAAATTGATTGTCACGTGATCATTTCGCATCTAAAACCAAAATGTTTGAATTGAGTGTGCGTGCTTTGGTTGAGTGTTCGATTTCTCCTTCACACATAAACATCGCTGATAGATCGTTTTCTGCATTAAAATTTGTTTAAAGTTTTTTTCAATTTCGGTAAGTGTTATATTGAATTATTTGCCAAACAAAATCAATATTTAAAATGATTATTGATTAATTAGTTAATTCTTCAATCAAAAAATGGGTGGAAAAAAATTCGGCAATCTTGCATTCATTCGTAATGTAATCTACATTCGTTTATCACCATACGAACAAAAGGCATTTCCAAATTATCTTCAAACAACATGGAATGGTTTCCGTCGGGATTTCAACAACATTTTCCCGTATGCTGCACCACCCCTTCTGGCAAGCTATATGCTTTACACATGGGGTAATCAGGAAAATGAACGAGCAAGTCGCAAAAATCCTGCCGATTATGTCAACGATGAATAAATACGAATTTGAGAGTCATGTATAGTCAGTTATCATCATCAAATAGAGATTGTAAGATGAAAGAAGGGTAATAAAAATAATAAAATTTATTTACAAAAATTCAATTACGACTAGTGGTCAATGCGTGTAAACGATCATCAATGCGATCGGTGAATAGATCGCTACATTCCACGAAATCGTTTCGTTGCATCAACTGTAATGATTGTTTACAAAAACATAAAAATCTTTCCAATTCTGAATCGGATACAGTTTTTGTAATGTTCAAATTGTTTGCGAACGGATTGATTATATAACAGGCACTCATTTTTGTCGATAACATTGATGATTTGGCCAAATCTGTTTGACCGGTTCGCAAATCAATGGCTCGGGTCCAGAAATCATAATCGATTACGAATTGGAAAAATCTCTGTAAAAGCTGTCGAATTTGGCGATCAACATTATCATGTTGTTGTTTGGCTTGAATGTCTTCATGTTTTTGTTGCCATTCATTGATAGTCATGATTAAATGTTCACTTTGCAGAAAAGCTATGGCCAAAATGGTTAGCTGAAAACTGGAAAACCAATCACCAGGATAAGAATGAACAATTCCTGTTGGAAAATTTGATTAAGATTAGATTGATTAATCATCGATACATTACCATGATGTTTGGCCCATGATTTAAGCAACAAAATTAGACCACGAATCGATGGACAACTTTGTGAACAATAATACAGATACCTGGCCATTTGAACACCACTATTCGATTCAGTATCGACTGAAATATCAATGTTTATCGATGGCATCAAACGTGAACGACATTTGATAATCGGTACAAATGCACGAAATATACGTTGTATTTGCGGAAAATCCTTGTTCGCCTTTTTGTTGTTCATTTCCATTGTTGATGAAATCGAACGTAGAATTCTGATCGAACGATTTGTACGAACTTTTTGTTGAGATTGAGTTTGCATTTTGTTGACTAAACATAAGTCTAAATCGGAATCATCGGTACCAAAACCAGATACATCCGAACCGAATGGTATCAATTCCAATTGATTATTATCTTTCGATGATTTCCACGATTGTTCCAATTGATGACAAATCTGAAAACGAATCCGATATTGGTCGTCGGACAACAGATTTTGACCTTGCATTATTTTCGAAATTAAATGTTCGATGCGTTTAGAATCGAATGATGATCCAGGTTTGTGTCGTTGATGTTTTTGAGCCGATGATTTGATAAGATAATCATCAAAATAACCAATCAAATGTTCGGAATCGGCTGTCATTATGCGATAATGATTAATCAAACCATTCGATAGAATATCTGGTTTGATGAATAGTTTGAGTTTGCCGGTGCTCAATTTGGACCAGATTTGTTGGCGTCCGTTTCTTACCGTGCAGATATTGTTACGAACAGATGTATCGTACCGGGATTGTAAATCTGAGATATCATAATCAGCAATAACTCATCAATAAATCAATCCAAATCAAACTTACATCGACAAGCATCAGCATAGTGTTGTTGATCACAGAATTGTATGAGCAAAAATCGTTTTGAATATGATCCACCATTGATCGTACCATTCGAATTCAAACGCCATCTCAATATTGATTGAGCTTTCGAATCAAACAATTCATCATTCAATGTGCGATCATCTTTAAACCATAATTGTCGTAAATTGGTCGTAGCATCTTCCAATACTAACGAACGACGTGCCCGACATTTACCCTCGATGATCATCTCATTAAAAGTACCGAATTTCCGGCCGCCATTGATTTTCAACCATGGTGATTGTCGTGTCCCGTGTCGCAACAATGACCACCAAACAATCATCGAGCTCGACATGGTCATCATCTGCAGGTCATGAACCACACATGTTATCTGTTTGTGTGTAAATATTCAGGCAGAATAGATGGCAGCACTCGCTCCAGCAACAATAATAATAATAAAATTGATCACGTGATTCGTTCGTCTGTTGTCGTTGACATTATCGCGTTATCAAATCTGAGTTTTTGATTCGATTCGATCGATGTGATTCGGACCAAACAATAGATTTGATTTTAATTTTTACTGATTTTAATTGAATAATCATGGAATCGTCTTACCATGTTTGTCGAAAACTTCGATTGTAAGTTTGATTGGTTTGTTTGGAAGCCTTTTAACGTTTTGGTTTGTTTTTCACCGCCAGCTATGAAACTCCTGAATATTTTTATCTAATACCAGTTGATCGTTCCAGTGGATCGGATGTCCAAGCGTTGAGCATCAATCGATTGACAAATGAAATCAACGTTTTCTATGGTAAGTTTTGTCTGGTTGTTTGCTTCAATTTCTAAGCTTAGCTTTTTGCTAAAATGATCTTACCCTTTTTTGCCTGATGACCATTAACCCAAGACACGGAAGCAATTGAACGATCAATTTTTGCCGATATTTGTTATGGAATTTTCGGAATTATACGATTGATTTCGGGTAACCATCTTATACTGATAACCGAAGCTAGTCGTGTTGGTGAAATTTATTCATCCGGCGGTGATTCTATTGTTTATCGAATGAAAAATGTTCGCATCATTCCCTACAGTAACAATCATGAAGCTAGTTTATCAACAAAAACAACGTCGATGGTGTTGAATGATCAACAGAAAGCATACAACGATCGCTACTTGATAATGCTGCAATCAATATTGCGAATGCCTGGATATTACTTTTCCTATTCGTATGATCTTTCATCAACGTTACAGCGAACCAGTCGACAATCGGCGCCGAAAAACCAACGGCCGTTGCCGCTTATTGAAGCGGCCAATATGGAATTTGTATGGAATCGTGCATTACTCAGCCAATTAACGAGTGAAACAAAATTTCATTATTTTTGTTTGCCAATCATATGTGGATTTGTTGCCATCCATCCACAGCTTTTGATCAAACAACGTTCATTTCGATGGGTATTGATTAGTCGTCGAAGTACAAATCGATGTGGTACACGATGGTTTGCACGTGGAATCAATCCGGATGGTTATGTTGCCAATTATATTGAGACTGAACAACTTCTCCTCACTGATCGCAATGATCGTTTTGCATTCGTACAGATTCGTGGATCGATTCCATTGTTTTGGTCACAATTACCGAATCTTCGTTATAAACCAACGTTTGTCGTACCAAAAGCACCCCACATAGAAAGCTATGGTCACCATGTTCGTCGTCTGGCACGCGAACATGGTCGTCTTTGTTTTGTCAATCTGATCGGCAACAAAGGATCGGAAGGTCGCCTAGGTAAAGCATTCACCGATGTTGTAAACGATGGAAATTTCAATCGTGGTAATGATATTCCCTTTGTTAATTTTGAATGGTTCGATTTTCATGGCGAATGTCGCCGTAATGGATGGCAGGCATTGAACAAATTGATGGATCAAATTCGTTCGTTCATCGATGAATATGGTTATTATTGGTGGTGCAGTTCGAACAACAGCATTCAAAAAATACAACAAGGCGTCATTCGAACCAATTGTATTGATTCATTGGATCGAACTAATGTTGTGCAAAGTTTGATTGGCAAATATGTTCTTCGAAAACAAATGATCCAAGCGGGTATCCTTTCCGAATTCGAAATGATTGAAAGCTATCCCGATCTGAATTCGCTTTTTTCCAATATGTGGGCTGATCACGCTGATGTTTGTTCTATCCAATATGCGGGAACTGGTGCATTAAAATCAGATTTTACTCGAACAGGAAAGCGTCGTCTAACCGGTGTGATAGCCGATGGTATAAATTCCTTAATACGTTATTATAAAAATAATTTCGAAGATGGTTTTCGTCAAGATTCTATCGATTTGATTTTGGGCGCTTATCAAGTCGATGAACGTGAAGGTAAACAAGTGAAGTGTCCACTACAGGAACGAAATTTGGTCAAAATATTTTTCCTACCCATTTTCTTTCTGCTATCGCTGGGAATGTTTGCGTGGATTATAATACTTTATGGTAATGGTTTAAACATTGAACAGGCATTGTATTCGCTATTTTGGTTGGCAATGTCGGCCATTTGTTTGATAATAATGTACTATTTTGGTAATGAATTTGCCGATTATCCAACATTGGTTAAAAGGCGACGATGATGATCAACATGCAATCATTGAACACAAATCAGTCTGTCAATCATTGAATTACTCTGTGTTTATTTATATAAAAATTGATAATTTCAAAGTTTTACTTTGTTGCCAATCATCATTTGGTTAGACGAATTCAATGTCGGTGAATGTCCTTGCAATGGGAATATCTTTGCAGATTTCCAATGCTTGATCGACAGCTGGACCATGTGTCAACACTAGAATCACATTCAAGCCGGCCTGTTTGGCTACTTTACCCTGTTCGGCTGATTTGGTCAAAAATACAACATCGGCTGGACTTTGTTTAATTTTGGCTGCAACCTTAGTGAATGTGTCCTGATTGAGTAGACTACCGATGGATGTGTCATAGTGATCATCGATGACCATGTTCAAATCGCCATGTGATGTTTTCGACATGAATTTGCGACTTGCTTCTGCCCAACCGTTGGATAAGATGTACAGTTTGATTCCTTTAGTGTTTTTCCATCGTTGTACCGTGATGGCTACGTCCGAATAGACTGGCGTTGTCAGTTTATTTCGTTCATAGCCATCGAACCAAACTTGAAAGCGAAAGAAAGCCAATGCCTTGATTTCCCGTTCAGTGTCGATCAAGTATTGAACATATTTGGCTACTTGTTCGATTTGTTCTTTTTTCTTATTTCGCGAAGCACTTGTGCTGGCACTTTTCATTGAATTCATCGATGTGTTTGAATTGGATCCATTGAGCTGTATTTTCGGTGCTTTTGAATCTTTTTCCGCTGCTTCGGCCAATTTTTTCACCGCATCTTTACATTCCTGTTTGGCCCAATTATTTTCCAAATAGACCCGATATGCAACTTTGAAATAAGGTATCAATAATTTTTCCACAAATGATTCCCGTGCTACAGTGCCCGCGATATCAAACAAAACGGCATTTGGTTTTTTAATTTTTACTTGAACCATATTTTCTCTTTTCTATTTTGTTTTGTTGATGCTTTTGCCTGCTCACCAAAAAGAAATGATTTCCAGAAGTGATTGGGCTCCATTCCTTTTCATATAAAAATGGATTAATTCAATTATCCAATTATATCAATCAATCTAATTAACATGGTTGGCGCCACGAGAAAACTTTTCCGACAACAAGCAATCGGACGAAAAACTTTCCAGCAAATATTGTTTACCACACGTGTGTGTGTGTTGTGGTTACATTTTTGTGTTATTCTGCTTAACTTGCCAGGACCATGGCCCGAATTCAGGTAGGGTAAATGTTGATTGATTGGAATGAATAAATTATGTTGTTTAATTTATTGGCGAATAAAAGGTTGCAATAAGTACACCAATGTGTTGTTCAATGGACAATGGTGGTGATGATTGTATTGCGGTTTGGGATGTCAGTACTGGCAATATGTTGAGCACATATCGATCGAATGGCCAGAAATCTGCATCCAGTATGATTCCAAGGCATTGTATCGATCGAATTGGTTATCAATATGTGCTGAATGGTTATCAGAATTCTCCATTACTGAATGTTTGGTCATTGGATGGCAAAGATCGTTTACATTTGAAACTGATACTGCCAGGTAATGTTGGAGCATTATGTGTCACACCGGATGGTCATTATTGTTTGACGGCTATCGATACACGTTTGTATATCTGGCAACTTGCATCCGGATATTTATTGGCCCAACTTGATGGTCATTATCAATCGATTGGTGTGATCAAAGTTACTGGTGACCAGTCCTATTTTATCACCGGTGGCGATGATGGCGTCATTCTGATCTGGAATTTCGCCAAAGTTATTGTGCCTGATTCGCGGCCAACATTTTCGGTTATCGATGGTCATTCTGATCGTTTGAAGCCCGAACAAACAATCACCAATTCATCGACTGCCATCATTGATATTCACGTCGGATCCGTAGGTCGTTTTGTCGTTTGTTCTGAACAATCATGTCAAGTGAAAATGTATCAATTGCCTACCGGCATTCATTTGGCTTCCATATCGTTTCCACAATCAATCGTATCAGTTGTAATGGATCGCATGGAGCGTGCTTTATTTGTTGGATCCATTACCGGTCAAGTTTATGAGGTATTATTCTCACAAATTTGGCAACCAAAACAAAAATCAGATTGTGGTGTACAACATTTTGACTTATCAACCATGATTAATGAGGAAGAAAGTTCGAATCAACGAAACAAACAAGTGATGATTGGTCATACAGGAGCTGTTAATGCAATGGCCATAACTGTTGATGGACAGGCATTATTAACTGGATCGCAAGATCGAACAATTCGTCTATGGCATATCGATAGTCATCAATGTATGCGTACTGTTCAATGTAAAGGACCTATTTCCAATCTGATGGTCGTACCTAGTATGGCTGGTTTATTTCTGTTTGATTCGTTGCAATCATGTAATTATTCCCTCAATAGCACTTTGGATTCAGGAAATCAAATGAGTGATCCATCGCTTTCCAACAATGTTTCGCCATCATCGAGAAAAAGTAGAAAACAACGTAACAAATCAATGCATTCACCACTATTCAACAGCATCTATTCAAGACCGCAATCGATTGAACAGACTTTACGAACATTACCTAATCCCCCGAAACCAATATCACAGGTTTTTCAACGTGATCTATTTCGATTACGATTCAATCCAATTAGCCTGACCCGTTCACAACAACAACAACAAATAGAACCAACTGACGATTCCGGTCTGTTGAATGCATTCGAACATGGTGGCTGTTTATGGATACGAAACGATCAAACCTCGGCCCATGATTTCTGGCCTCGATGCTGGTCAAACTTTATGAAACCAGACTTGGCAGCGGATTTTTTCAATCAGGTTGGTAGAATGGAAAAAGAATGAATATTTATTTAATGATTATTATTTGTAGCAAATGTTATTCGAAAAACATCATAATAGTGATCATCGAAGAAAAATGGCGACAAATGGTGCTCGATCCATGGTGCCCGACACTGGACCACTGATGATGATGACGAATGATGATGATGATGATGATGAGGCAAAGCAGTCGACGATTTCCCAGTTGCGACAAGCCAATCATCAACTATATCAGTTGGCCATTGAAGCGATATTCGATGATGATAAGTCCATGGCATCGATTGCTGCCCAATCGAATGAAAACGTCGGTATCCCCACCACCAACGATAATGGCCCGGTTGAATGCATTGAGCTGGACGAATAACAGAGAAAAGTTATCGATTTGGAAATGAACAAAATGGAGGATTTTTCACTCGATGAATTTGACGGTTTTGCTGTTTGGTGACGGATTGTCGACGATATCGATGTTTGTTTTGTGCATCGAGTTGCTTGCTGATGTTCGATGATGGTTTGCTTGGTGGATTGGTTGTTCGCTTGGCATGATTTTGAGTTGATTCCATCTGTATGTGTGTGATGTGCATGAAACAAGAATTTTATAGAGAGATATGAGTGAATTATGTAATAAAATTATCAAATGCATTTATAATTCAAATACGGGGCTGCTATCACTGTATATCAAAATCGCTGTATAAATGATGATAGGGTGAATCGTGGTTTGGGTATATTGGCAGCAGTACTATGGTCGTCATCGGTCGGCTTGTTTTCGGTTTGGGTTTGGTGGGTATTGTTGTTGATGAATAGTGCCCAATAGTGACGAAATCTATCGACTAAATATTGGCGGGAAAAGATGGCAGCACCATGTTCAGTATCGGTTTGCAAAGATGATCGTTTTCGATATCTAAATTATTGAAACGAAGTTTTGTTTGGTCATAATTGAGGCACGATTATGATGGATGGATGGATGGGGAAGTTGGTGAATGTCAGATTCAATGTTACCAAATAATGAAAAACATTTCGATTATCTAATGGAATCTCATAAAACTAACTAATCAAATAATTGGCCGAAATCGCCAGAGAATAATTGAATATATTGGTAACATTTTTTTTGAATGTCATTCGAATGAAATGAAATTTTCTAATTGCGTGTCTCTCTCTCTCTCTCTCTCTCTCTCTCTCCGGTATTTTGATTGGAATTGAAATGAAAATATGAGAATGGCCATTATTCGAACAATATTGGATTCAGGTAGGGCGTCCCTTTCAGTTAGTTTGATTACCAAAGCCACCATTGTCTTGGCAGACCATCACGGCGAATTAACCTTGACTTTTGGAATCTAATAATATTTGGTTGTTATCGACAGCAATAGAGAGAATGGCATGAGTGAGATGTATGGTTTGGGATGGCAATTTGATTGCTATTATTGGCTATATTTAGCAGTTTGGAATAGCACTATTCTGAATCTAATCAACTATTTGTTATGAGCATTTTTTGGATATGGGGTAAAAGCAATGGATTTTTTAGTGATGAATGAAAAGATAACTTACGAATAATATGCCAGTGCGGCAACCATAACAAACATTAATGAACCTAGGGCTATTAATGCACCGATCAGACCGACTTGGACGCGTGAAAGTGGCTGCGGTGAACGATGATGAGCGACAGTTGTTGTTGCTGCGGGTGGCTGCGGCGGTAGAAGATCATTCGGTTGATTTGATCGCAACGAAGATGATTGATGTCCTCCTCCTCCTTCGATATGGTTACTGGATGATTCCTCATCGAATTTAGACGCAGTTGTCAACGGAATAGCAGTGGTCGGAATAACAGTAGTGGTTATGTCACCGTCGAATTTTGAGTTCAATTCATCGGATGGTAAATGATATTGCGGCGGTTTGCCAGTTTCGTCATCCTCATCCTGGTCGTGATTTACTTTCAATTCGGTTTGTTTGGCCGGAGAATTCTTTCCATAAGGTTTTGGTCGATAATTTAGCTTGGATGGCGATGCTTTTTTATATTCAATATCTGGTTCGTCGTCTTGGTCATCTGGTTCGGTCAATGAATTGCCTGCCATCATATCAGCCATGAATGCGGAGGACGCATCCGAAACGCATTCAGCAATCCCAACACATTCATCGGTCATCAATGGCTGATTGCAATAGAAATAATTATTAGGATCTGGTCGATAATATCGTATCATGGGTGGTGGCATATCGGTTGTGGTGGAACTTGATGATTGCATTGCATCTAGCATCATGCCCTGATCACGTAGATGAGATTGCCGTTCGAACAGGCGGCACATACGACTGACTCGACCATCGCAATGAATAATACCATCACCGAAACATTGAAATTGTGATCGACGAGCCATACTCATGGTCGGACATATTGTCTCCATACGGAAATGACATTGACGGGGAACGGGTGATGATAGTGGTGGTGGCCCGGCCATCATCAATCCTGGATGACCTGACATTGGCTGCAGCGGTTGGGGTGGTGGTGGCATAAACGGTATGATTGGAGCAGGTCTGGCATGATGATGGTGATATGGGGGCGATGAAGACATCATGGGATGAAACATTGGAATTTGATCGGCCATCAAATCCGGGTGAACATCAGGATGATGATGATGATAATGCGGCGAAAATTGTTCCATCATTGGCTCTAGTGTCATCATCGAAGGAATTTCAGTAGGGCTACTTGTGCTAGTGGAAGTGGTGCTAGTGGTGGTGGTGGTGGTTGGTCGTCGACGTTTGAAATAGCCATCATCACGAGAATCATCATATTGAGGAGGAAGTGTTATGGGAACTGTTTCATAAACATCTTCACGTTTTAAAGTAGTGGTCGGCATCTGAGTGGTGGTGGTGGTTGTGGTCGGAATAAGCGTCTGATCGCCACTGTTATCATCGATTTCCACCTCCTTTCCTATTTCGACTGCATCGGGTTCTTCTTCCGCTTCTTCTTCGGGCACCGTTGTTGTGGAATCATCGTCGGCTGATGATTGGTGATGATGGTCCTATTTTTTCTTTCTGCTTAGTTCCTTGGTTGTTGTTGTGATGTAGGAGGCAGTAGTGGTGGTAGTGGGAGTTTGTGTAGTCGACGTAGTCGATGTTGTGGTTGTTGTGGATGGTTGTTTGGCAGCCGTCGAATGATGATCATAGAGCAGAAGTTGTTCATCCCCATTTTTCACTTTAACCTTGATCAGTGTTTTCTTTTTCTTCTTTTTCTGGCCAAACTGATGATTGGAACGGCCTTGACGCATATCCTCTGTGTTTGGATTGATTGTGGTCGTCGATGTGATGGCAGAAGATGGAAAAGTTTTCACCAAAGTAGTCAATCGAGGCACAACGGTTGTGTGCGAATTAAGATTGCCGCCGCCGCCGAGACGAATGTATTTTTTTCGAATATTACGGATATTGGTCACCGATGATGGGGAATGTGGCGGGGAAATAGTGCTGGTAGTGGTCAGATTAAGTCGACGATTGCGATTGATCAAAATCTGTGTGAAATTGATGAATCTGACCGGGCGAATATTCGAATCGCCGGATGATGATCGTTTCGATGATGTTGGTGGTGCTACGAATAGCGATCGAATTGGCTGCCTCAATAACGATGCACGATCTGGATCATCACTATCGTCGTGTATCATTTCGATATCGTCGGAAACTGTGGACAAATCTTCCAACGATATGACCATTGTGTTGTCCGCTGTATTGTTGTTGTCATTGGCAATGGCTAATTTAGATAATGGTGATGTTATGTGACAAACATGTCATTACAGTGTTTACAGAGTGCGATATGTGACAAATCACTTACCGTGTTGAATAGTGATGTTCGTGGAAATGATGATCATAATGGTCAACCATATTGATGATAATGATATGGATCGATGATTAGAAATGACCGATAATCGATGCCGTGATCGAAATGTCGCTAATGTTGATTTCATCATTTGAATTGGCCGCCATTTGTTGTTGTTGAGATTATCATCCATTGTTGTTGATAATGGTCATCAGAAGACAATCGATCGGATGATGATGATGAAAAACCTTGCCGAATGAAAACAGAATATTAATGGAAAAAAGGTTGAATGAACCCGAGGTTAAAAAATGTATTGTGTTGTTGTTGATGAAGTATGTGTTTGAACAAAAATAATGACTGTTTTTGATTTTGGTTGTGATAATTACAGTGGAAAAACAAAACTGATGAACAAACACACGACCGTCCTGTGTCCAGTCAGCTAACGAATGGCGAACGAAATGTTTTTGTTGGCCGAATCGATTGTAAAAAGTATGGAGAATTAATTACCATAATGGTGCAAATAGCGAAAGTGGCGGTAATGGTGGGGCAATCAACAAACCAGGAACCAAGAATCCTAATTAGTAGGCTAATCACACACACACACATAGGCGCCATAGCCGGTAGCCGTAGTGTTAATCACACTGTTTTGCCGTGTATTGTGTGTTGGTTGTAGACGGACCAAAGCAAACACAACATGCAAAATTGATTCTTCAATCCGGGTCATGATGATAAAGCGCTATTATGATTGAGCAAGATCATCATCTTCTTTACATAAGCCTGGAATTTGCATCAATGTTGTTGTTGTGTGTGATCATATGACATTAATCAATCAATCAATGCGAATCAATGTCACAGTTTGATCGATTGATTGCATTTTGGGTCCATTTGGTGCAAGGATAAATGTGCACTGATTTGAGAAAACGATATGGCTGCTGATGAGGTTATTATACGATGACTGACTGACAAACAGTGCTATGCATTATTTATTAATTAATATAAGATAAGAGCATTGTATACGGTAGTCGATCGGTTGAACGGCAGTAATATTGCTAACAATGTAATCAATTGACAATATAGGTCATGTTATGTAACGAAATTCATGTTTTTGCCCAAATTCTCTAATCACGATGACTATCTACATTGGTTTGTCATATTAGCTATTAGCATGTTTTCTGTGGAAAATTAGTGTTATTAGTTTGTTACCGTACTTACCTTTGATGACAATGGAGAGAGAGAGACTATGCACACGAAAACATATGTATGATGAGATGATTACTAACAAACAAACACTGTTCCAGGATTTTGCCGAAATGGCTGAAGATCCTCATTGAATTAAATTGGCCATTCGCTGAGTGGGAGTTTGTGCTGTCATTTCTCTCAAAATTTTCAATGCAAATGACGAGTTACACTTCCTAAAAGAGACATAATTCACTGCAGTCGAAAGGAGAGAAGCGCCTTTTATTTGCCCGATTTGTTTGTCATTGTTTGGGAGCAGGGTCCCAAATTAGTGAATGAATAGTGTCTCTAGCGAATTCTGTCATTGTATGATAGCCATGAATTGGAATGAGTCACCAGTGCGTGTGTGATGGCCATAAGTTGATTGGCGACCATCATTACCATAAATGTCAATCACACGTCCATTTGGATGGAGCCATCCATATCTAGCCATATCTAGCCATATGCCAAACAAACAAACAGTGTGTAATGTTAGACAGGTGTGTGATGTTCACATCATGTGCATATTCAATTCATTCATCCATCATTTCGGGTATGATTGACCGATTGGGAGCGAGAGAATAAGAGGTGGCACACTAGCAATCCGTCACCTGTGTCACATTTGTTTGTCTGGTGAAGCCTGAATGGAATGCTTCCTTGATCGAAGTCTCTACCGAAACCCTTATCGAATAATGAAAAATTCATTGATGCGAAAACCACCAACCAAACTAACGAAAACCAACTCTGTCATTTTCCATTCGAACAACAATCATATCAGATGAGATCAATGCCACAAAAACCATGTATTATTTATCATCAGTATGGTGGTTCATTTTATGGACATTGCTTGCTTTGGATGGCCCTGCAGTAGATTGCCAATCAATCATGTCGTACGGAATGCGAAGATTGGCCACTTCGTTGAATCAATTTGGTTTGGATTTGGCTCGTTCCATGCATGACAATACTAACAACAGCAGCAGTAGCAACCAAAACTCATCGTATTCGTTTTGCCCATTCTGCGTGGGCACTTCGTTGGCCATATTGATGGCTGGCCTTGAAGAAAACGCGGCACACACCGTACAACAACAACAACAAACGGATGAAATGTTCCGAGCATCCGTTGATCAACAACCAAACCGACTTCAACTCTACGAATCATTACGATATGGTTTATATTTGAATTCGATGCAACCACAAGAAATTCATCTGGCATTTTTGGATCTCATGCGTCATCTACAGGTCAATCTGCCCGGTGGTTTTCGAATTCAGCCAACTCAGAATTGGGAACTAGGAGATCATCAGTTTGATCCGGGTGTCATGGCCAATGATAATGATGATGATGTTATGTTCACTGTCAACCAAGTGTACGTTCAACGTCACATTCCTATGGATTATCGATTTCACCGTTTGGTACAGCGATATTATCAAACACCGATACGAAGTTTGGATTTTGTTTATGCTGCCGAAGAATCATGGCATCATATCAATGCGAAAGTTAAACATGAAACACAAGGCAGAATCGATCGAATACTTGATGATTCGAATCTAGAGACCTCTGGTGGTAATGGTCATCATCCATTATCCTCCACACGTTTGTTGTTCCTTTCCGGGTTACATTTTCGAGCTCGATTGGATTTTCGACATTTGGTCAATCCTTTTATCACTCATCATAATGGCGGTCAACGTCGTCGTCGTCGTCGTGGAGCACTGCAACGATTATGGCCATTGCGATCGCCGTTTTTGCCTACAGCGGCTGCTACTCATCCACATCATCATCCGATTTTATTGCCCGGTCTGGTTCATTCGAATCATCATCGACCGCCACCGCTGAATCGACCGCCACCGTTCGGATTGCTTTTCAAACCATGGCTGGTCAACAACAACCAAACATTCACTCCATATCAGACACCATCTATTACGACGACGACTACGACTGCAACAACAACAACAATGTCCACAACAACGTCTAGCACAGCATCGCCTGTCATTGATTCTCGATTATCCTCGACTACCTCGGCAACACCGATAATCGTTTCGAAACCAAATTCCAATCATTTTGAGCATGCAGCATTCAATCCATTCGAACCATATCGACCGTTATTGACACCGAACGACAACAACGATCATCGAATTGCTCACAAGCAAAGAATCCGCCTTCGATATCAACATAATGATTATCTCAACAGTACCGTCATTGAATTACCATTTGTTGGTGGCACAGTGTCAATGTTGATTCTGCTGCCAGACAGTGTCCAGCAGATGTCGCTAATGTTAGCACGATTGAATGGCCAATTGATTATCGATCTATTGCAAACACTGGAAACAAAACGATTGGACATCAGTTTACCACTGTTCACCAACCATAGTCATTCTATCGATCCTGACCGCTTTGATAAACTGCTCACTTCGATCGGTTTTGGCGAACTATTTGCGACAACGACCGCCGATCATTCAACGATTACTAATTCAATGGAACAGAATGCGTTCGCTGCATTAGTACCGCAGATGCGTATCTATCATAAATGTATGATCGACATGGATGTCATCGATGACCATCATGAACTCAACAATTGGATTGGCAGAAGTTCGAGAAGCACATTGCAGGAATATCAAATACAATCATCAGTGTTGCATTTCGTCGACGACCATAATGGTGATGAACGCAAACAAAAAACGCAACCACCACATCAAGACATGAAACATGTGAGTTTGGAGGAGAAAACTTTTCTCTACCTTATCATAGACAATATTTCTGGCCTGATATTGATGGTGGGCAAACATGAGGCAACTGTATCAGCAAAGAATATGCAATAATCATTCGCTTGATTGCTTTATTTAATCGTGATGATGATGGTCAAAAATGGAAATAATAATAAAATAGAATGATATTTTTTAGTTTTAGTGTTAATCTATCAATGACAATTAATGCTTATTAGGGATGATGTTGCGGATCGACTGGCTCCAGATTGCTCGACAAAATTGACACAACACGATCTTCTTGCGGCAAAAACACTGAACACATCGAACCGGATATACTTCGAATGAAACCATGTTGGCCAATAAGATCTTCGTCCTGATGAATAGATTTGATGCGCACTTCCATATCAGTGGACAACCAATCCGATGCATAACCACCGCTTGGATCGGCTCCAATACCGACGCCCGGTGTTTGTGGATTGAGATGAGGAGAATTGACATCCGGTGTCATCGGCGAATAACCAAACGGAACCGATGGTGATGGTCCAACACTGTGCGGATTATGGTAGGAAGCACTTCCCGTCGAAGCTGGACTTGGTGCCAGATAACCTGGTGAAGGTGCTATGCCATGCAGATAGCCACTGCTTCCACCTGGTGATGGTGATGTGGTAGGATAGGGCGAATAGGGCGTTGAATCGGATCCGCAATACATGCCCGGAGTGGCCGGTGTATAGGCTTGAGGCGTTTCAGGATTATTGTAGCTCGGTGTATTTGGCGCAAGGAATGTACCGGGCGACGGAGATGTGTCCAGATAGTCTTCGAATTCGGGTCGTGGTGTGGCGCCCGAGTCCCATGCAGGTGTTCGCGATCCATCGTGCAGCGGCGTTCGACTTGGATCGTGTAACGGCGTTCTTGAGCCGGAATGCATTGGTGTTTGCGAACCATACGATGGTGTACGATTGCCCGAGTACGGATTGGGTGTGCTGGCCGCTGAATCCATTCCGGTGGCAGAACGACCACCGGCTGCTGCATTTGGCAAGATACGTCCATCGGCCGTGACCAAGGCAATACGAGTTTTATCCACAGTGATTGTCTGGCAACTGGTATGCAGTTCGACACGAGCTGTTGCTCCAATCGCATCTTTCACGATACCAATATAGCCTTTATAATGACCTTGTGTGATTTTGATTGTTTTGCCAATCAAATTCAAATCGTTACGATCACGACCAGAACGTTGAAAACCTTGTCGCGGTGGCATTGGTGAACCACCACCACCACCACCACCACCAGTGCCCGCTCCACCACCACTAGCGGCATTACCGCCTGATGGATGTGCAGGTGATTGCATAACTCTGGGCGACATATAACCAGCTGACAAACCGGCTGCAGTTGCAGTTGTTTGCGATTTGGAAGCTCCTTGCAACAGCAAATGTCTGGTTTTGCATGCAAATATACCACCATTTTCCAATACCATACGAGAATAGAGAAATGCAATACCACGATATAGATGTTTGATTTCGCCTTGTCGACCAGTGTACGGGCCATCATGCACACGAACCTGATCTTTCACTTGAATTTGGTTCGAATCTGAATCCAATGATACGGCCCGTTTCGAATCTCGTTTACGTAGGATTGCCTGCGGTTTCACCTGAACAACTCGGTCATGCATGTTCAGCACCTGTTCATCACCGGAAAAATCGATCAAAGGAAATCTAGGTAAAGTGAAAAATCAAACTTACATGAAAATTCTCTCGTTCCAGTCGAACAATGACACCGACCGTCTGGGCATCCAGATGTACCAGATCACCCCATTGATATTGGCCCATAGAATCGACACCGGTTGCCATATCGGAACATAGTTGAAGATCTTTGTGCAGCACTCGAAGTTCGTGCATAGTCAAATCGGAAAACAATACAATCTGGTCATCTTCCACACGAATGATCAGGCCGGTATCACCTTCATAACGACCGGCAATCACTTTGACATGATCACCCGGCTTAAAGTATTTACGCAATTCATGCGGTTGAAATGGAAGCGGTGCATCAAGATCTTCATGATTGGCCAACATTTTGATGAGATTACCCTCGATGGTCAATATTTTACCGGTCAGGCCTTTCAATTCACCACTGATCACTTCGATATTGTCGCCCGGTGAAAAGGAATGACCACGATCTTCGGCCAATGTGGATTCGGTCAACTGAATTTCCATACCTTCCGGATGTTCTTCGAATCGTTCCAATTCTGCCAGCGTAGGCTTAACACCTTCCACTTGGATAGCATTCATGTTGAATGCCTTGTATAGGAAGCCACGACGATAGCGATTCGATTCGAAAATGATGAAATCTCCATCATTCGTTACTTCACCGCCAATCGATCGAATAGCATCCATATCGAACAATTTGGCAGCCGGTTTTTTGAATCGTTTCTTTTTGTCGGCATCATTTTGGGAATCGTTGCCACCGGGCGCACGAAGTGCACCTCGAAGTCGAGTGTAATCGATACGCGGTATCAATTTGAGATGAACCTGGTTCTGAGCAACATCAACATAATCCACCTGGGCTAGATCATCTTTGTACAGGCCACGTTTGAGACGAACCCATTGGCCAACCTTAAGATTGGAAGTATCTTTGGTCACTTTAAGTACTTCGGTCATTTCTGAAATCGGAACCATAGTCTGTTTGTAAAGACCAAGACGTAGATTGCCCACATTCTGAATGGCTTGTTTGACATGTGTTTGTTTGAATGCTTCGATATAGATGTAGCCTTTGATGCCTTCTGGTGCCACTACCGATTTGATTTGCAGCGGGTCATCCGAATTTTGATGGGCAATGAATTTACGAATCAGTTGCAGCACGGTTTGCTTTTCCTCTCCAATACGACATTTGACCATCCAAAGATTCGGATCTTTGACGCCGGGCATCAATGCCTGTTGTGAAATATTGTTTGAAAGCTCAGCATCATTGTCGTAGCCATGTGCTGCCGACGTTGGTTCGGCATATTTCATTCGATAATAATTTTCGAGTTGATCTTCTTCGCTGGTCAGAATCATTTGCAGTCGGCGATGTTGATTGCGATCCGATTGGTCGCTGTTGTCCATTTTGTTGTCGATAATGTCCTGTTGGGCACCTTCTTCCCACTCTTCATCGTCTTCGATTTCACTGTCAACTTCGGCCTCTTCCAGGATGAATCCACCATGGCGTGGTTTTTTTCGTTTCTTTTTGCGAGAATTCTTTTTCGAACGTTTATTACTGTCATGTCGAGCCGGCTCATCCGAATCTTCATCTTCTTCATCCTCGTCTTCGTCGTCATCGTCTTCATCATCATCATTGTTGAGATCTTCGCCTTCTGGTTCTTCTTCATCAACTTCTTCTTCTTCTTCGTCATCATCATGACGACGGTTCTGGGTGATATGATTGATAACGATGAGTTGGATGTAGTTGGAAAATAAACTGAATCGCTTACCTTGTCGAATGAATCGTCAGAATCGGACATTTTAGCGGTAATGTTGGTGAAATGTGGTTCAATTAATTCGGCGAAAATGGTGTGCGGCAGTTGAGTGAGACAAAAACCAAACAAAAAGCCCACTCAACATTTCGATACGACCTATATGAAGGGCATCATTTCGTTTGATTCATTCGTTCGATTGAAACATGTCGAATATTATCATCATCAAATTACAAATCAAATTCCAGGATTCATGCAACAATCATAAAACAAACTTTTGAAAAAATGAATGATTTTTATTCAGTTAGATTCAGACAATGATTGTTGAATTTGGGATAAAATTGTATTTGCTTTTGGCAGACAGTTTTGTTGGGTGATGAAACAATCTGATCGACACACGGGACAAACTGGCTTGCTGTTTGTTGGGGAATGTTGTTGAGTTTGAAGATATTGTTCAAGACAAACACCACAAAAATTGTGACCACATTCGGTTGTAATCATCATTTGATTATCACCAGTGTCCATACAACATGCACAGCGAAATGTTTGTCGAACAATGGTAAGGAATTGCTCCCGGTTTGCATATTGTTGAGCCAATATGTTTGCCCAGGCTTGTCGATTAGCGCTGTCGTTATCAATCAATTTGATCAATGATTTCGGTATATCATACTTTTCTGTGATTGGTTGATCGGCCTCAGATTGAATTTGATTCGACAAAATCGTTCGCGATTGCTTGGCCCGTATCCCGGAATCTATAGTCCAGAATCGTTTCTGTGCAATCGAACGACACCATCCCGGTGGATACTGTAATTGTAGACCAAGTTTTTTCATCCGATAACGACCGGCATCGGTCCAAGGAGCTGGTTGAGCGTCGTCACGACGAAGCAAAAATCGCCAGATTCGATGTCCATTGGTGGCTGCTTCACACCAATAACTAACTACTTTATAAAGGCCGTCATAACGAACACCGATTTTTGGCAAAAACCGTGAACGACGACCATGTTTTGCCGGGCGACGGCCATTTCCACTTCGTAACACTCGAATCGGTGGGCCTTGTTTCCATAGATTTCGATCAGGACCATTAGCACTGGCGCCATATTGTTCATTCACTGGAACCGGACAATTTCTTGCCAATGCCAATGCGTCACGTTCCAATCGACGATTATCATCAGCCGCAGCAGAAGAATGTCTAATGTTTCGACTGTTGTTGGCAGTATAGTAGATTTCATCGCCTAGATCAACATCTTGCGGATTGATTGCTGCAAACACCAACGAATAAACGCCCAACGATTGACTGCCATGAATACCGGCCACTAATGGTGCATGAACACCAGCCTCGGATGCTTGTACACGAAATCGCCACCATGATCCGACTGGCACGCCCGCAATAGCGCCAAATGTCTGCGATTCGACCCGATTTCGATGTTTGGAACGAGCAGCACAAGCCATTCCATAACCCCATCCTGTGGATCTATTGTTTTGTTGACGTTGTTGCAAATGAGATTGTTGTTGTTGGAGCAAATCTTCACTGGTTTCATTGCGACATTCATCACAATACCAGTCATCATCGTTATCAGGAATTCGATCTAATGGCTTCGCCAAACACCACATATGTGTTGGACGTTCACATTCATCGCACACCAATTGTTTATCCGGATCAGTTTTCATTCGACAAATGTGACAACCACATTTGGAACATTGCTGGATGGCTGCATCATCAGCACATTGATCACAATCTGGTTCGATATAACCTACAGCAGTGACGGGATTGATAGTGTTATTCAAATAACATTCGATTGTTACTTACGATCGATCGCCGAACCATTACGGACTATCGAATCTAATTGCGAACATCGTTCTGCGATCGGAACGTTAGATTCAAGATGATAGATGTGGCCATGACGATATCGGATCTGTTGGCGAATGATGGGCATTTCCGATCCATGTGTGACAAGCGCTAACCAGATACGCATACAAAACGCTTGACGGCTATGTTTGATCATTTCGACCGCAGCCGCATACCATTGATGATCATGTTGGATGTATGCCATCACGGTTTGTCCTGGTTGTAATTTGTCTTTTTCGATCATCCGGTATGGTTGTGGTCGAATCTGACTTAATGGACGAATTTGATCACAACCGAGAGATTGTTTTCGAAATGTTACACAATAGTTTACTGTTTGGTCGGTGGTGGATTTTGTCATGCGAACGATTCGAGCTGGAAACCAGGATCCAGTTTCCGGTTCGAATGCATCGACATGATCGCCCACCTTGTAATAGTCATCTTGGTCGATTGGTTGATGATGATGGTCGATGTTGCTGTTGTCATTGGATAGTGATTGAACAGTGTTGGAGGAAGTAGTTGATGGGGATGTTAGCATGACATGAATGACGTCATCTTGGGAAAGGTCATAAGTTTGAATGGAATATTGATCCTCGAGTTGTTGTCCATTGAAGAACAGTCGAATTGAGTCATTATGGTGGGATTTATCTGGCCATAGTTGTTGTAATCGCTCGCGAATCAATTGCCGCAGCAATCGAATCGGATGATGACGAGATGGATACCACCATAGATCGAATTTCGAATCATCATCACCACTGACTAGTTGACATTGAAATCTTATGCCCGGCATGGTGATGTATTGGTTTGGATATCGATCGATCCAATGAATGAATCAAAGTGACTGGGATGCATATTTGTCACATTCAAAATCAATTGCAAATCATCATCAGCAACCAAAGGGTTGAACAAAATACTAAAAGTAATCAACCAAACCAAAGGGTGGACCGCCTCGATCAAAGCAAGAACTGCTGCTTGGTGAGAAGGGTTGAAAGTTTGGCACGCGAATCGAACCAACACATCTGTTGCATCTTTGATGGTTTTTTTTGACAAATTTTTTTTGCAATTTTTTTCAACCCGATAAGGGTTTTTTATGCAACAAAAAAAATTGTATAGGTGATATACGCGTGTCCCGGCCAGATGGTTTGATTTCTTTTTTTTTTTTTTTTTTTTTTTTTTTTATTGTCATTCGAAACCGTTATCAAATTACTGACACACCATTCAAGTTCGTTTGTTTAAAATTTATTTATTATGAAATCAGAAATTGAAAAAAAATTTGAAAATGAATAGAAAATGAAAAAAATTTGAGGATTTCAAAAAACGAAGTTAGATTCGATTGGCGAGAGAGAGAGAGAGAGAGAGAGAGCGCGGTTGAAAAATCCGATTCGAAGGAAGATGATGAAAAAACAGAGAGAGATGTATGTATGTGTTGTTCATAAATAACGTTACAAAAAAATGGATGATTTGGATCGATGATAGAGAATCGCTGAGAAAAAAATCGATTTGGAAAAAATGAATAAATAGAGACATGGGTTAGGCGAGATTAAATAAATAATGTGACGCAGACGAAAGGATTATAGTCTAATGATGCAAACAAAAATTGGCTATCGCTGTTTCGGGTTGATATGCTAGTGTGTGGACGCTTCTAGTTGCCGAATTTCGGTCCAACATAAGTAGGCGATGGTAATGCTGCTGCTGCTGCCGACGACAAAGACGATGAGGACAAGGATGAGGATGATGATGATGATGGCACCATTTTGAGCGGAGATGAGATTCGGGATTGGAAAACATTCGATTGGTAGTAACTGGCACCTTCATCACGTGATCCACCATCATTGTAAGCATCACGGCCATCAGTATCATCATGAACATTGGACATCCACGATGAGTAGGCACCGTTGGGCTGTTGAGATGGAACATTATTATTTTGGTTGGATTGCTGACTGCCTCCCTGCGACCAAATAGCATTGTTAGGACCGACAAATGGACGATCCAGGTTGTTGACAGGAACTTGACCCGAATGCAATGGCCGTTGTTCGTTTGATTGTTGCAATGGTGACGACCATTGATTAGCACCACTGTTCGAAGCGCCGATAGTGTAGGTGCTGGCTATCGATGGTATCGATTCAGACATGGATGGTCCATATTGTTGGGATTGTTGATGTTGTGGTTGTTGATGATGGCCGTGTGTTGGTCGATACGGTACTTGATCCATTTGTTGTGGATAATGCGAAGAGGCCATATGCGGATTGTGTGCTTGATGATGGTGGGCATTCGGGTGAGGATGGTGATGAGAGGGGTGGTGATGGTGATAAGTGGTCGAACCATATCCATAGTTTCGACCGTACATCGAACCAGAACCCGGCCCGGCGGATGGACGTTCGATTGGAGATGACCAGGGATTGGCACCAGCAGACATGAATGAGGATGACGATGGCATTGCTACGAACGATGGACGATAGTTGGAGGCCGAGCCATACATCATGTTGGTAGATTTGGGTCCAGTACCATAAAGATAACTGGTTGGATTGTTACCATTACCATAGATGGAACTAAATTCATGCATTTCACTCGGACCAGGACCAACAGAATTGGAGCCAGCAAAACCATAAGGTGCTGGTCGGTATGAATATGAATAGGATGAGCCTGATGTCATCATGGGGGAATTGTTATTGTTTTCATTTCTGTTGAAAATGGCCAAAATTAACGAAACAAATCAGTTGGGATCAAAGTTGGTGAGGATAAACAAACCTATAGAATATAGCATTCATTATGCTACGTAGACGACTTGTCAACGATGAACGACGACCACCAATCGGCGTTTGCGATGATATTGGCCGCAACATGGACATGAGTGATGATGGGTTAGTCATAATCATTGATGACCAACTTGTTGGCAACGTCATCCATGATGATGATGAAGGTTGGTTGGACGATGACAGCAATGAAGAGAGCAGTGCATTGGCCGATTGTTGTTGACTGGACGATAGGGGCGATGATGCGGATGCCGCGGCTGATGGTGCTGATGAGCCACTTTGGGCCGCTAATGCTGCCTGAATCAATGCCTGATAAGGTACCATCATATTGGCAGCAGATGATGCCGATGGTTTTGTATTGGATGATGTGGGCAATGATGATAAAAATGATGATAGGTCATTGGTATAGTACGACGATGAGGATGACGATTGCGGTGAGGATGAATCGGCCACCGATGATGGGTCAGATCTGGCCACTTGATTTCTGGCCGAATTCGAACCATTTTGAGCAACGACGTTCGATGATAAAGATTCGCAACTCACATGCGCAGTCAGCAGCAGTAGAACTGATAAAAGGAAAAAATTCTTCTGAAACAAAACGGAATTAGAAAAAAGGACCATCATGGCTGAAGATGGACGAAATACATCCAAACATTTGGTCATCATCATCACGTCTTTGGTCAGTAGGCTGTGTGGATGGAGTTTTGGTTGGATGTGATTGATTGACGATGATGATGAGCGAGCGTTGTTGTCTCACAAGTGACCATCACACCAGCAAATGATGATGACCAAATGGCATAGATATTGGTGGCGGTGGCTAGTTGTACCCGTTACCCGTTTGTTTGCTTGCTGCAAAACCGGTCATTGGTTTTTAGCCTCTGGCTAACTAGCTAACTGAATAGCGAACTGAATAACTAACTGAATAACTAACCGACCGACCGACCGATATAATTAATTCACCCTGCCTGGTCAGTAAGTTGGCGAGCAAGAGAGATGGCTTTACTGGCTTGGCTAACTAACTAACTAACCGGATATGTTAGCATCATCAATGTGAATGTTAATGTTGGTATTTAGGTCAATGATGGAAAACATCTTGTGTTGTTGGTTGGCCATCTTTGCATTCGATATTCGACAGTTCTCAGTCAAAATCGAATGCAAAGATGTTTTGGGTGAGGAGAAAAAGAAAATGTTTTGCTGAAAAAATAGTAAATATCCAACTTACCATGTTGATAGTTTGTTGATTTGATCGGTCGATCGTAGTGATTGGTGGACTGTGGATTGAAATTTGTTTGTTGTTTGTCAAATGCAATGACTTGGAGATAAGCTTTGAAGATATTAGTTGGCTTGACATTGACACTGGTCAATATGAACCTATCAAGACTCTCACTAAATGACACTAAACGGACAACGACTACGACCACGATTCGACGATGTCTGCTTCATCAAACGATCTGCTCGAGAATGTTGTTCAGATGTTTCCTCGCATGACATTCAAACCCACGATACCCGATTTCGCCTTTTCTGCTAGGCGTCATACAACCAAACAGCAACTCGTTCTCTCTCTCTCTCTCTCTCTCTTGGCGAAAGATTAGCCAAGTGCTGTGCCTGATGCTGATGTAGGTCAAAACCAAGGGCATCTTAGATAGATGGGATAGATAACCGGCAAGCAAACGAGAGATAAACTGGTAAGTCGACTTGAACAACCAAAAAAAAAAGAAGGGAAAAACTTGTTTCACTTGTTTTGACGATGTTGCCTGCCTGCCTGCCTGCCATCATCATTATCAAACGACCAAGATGATGATGATGTTATCGTTGGTGCTCATTATGGAAATCATCTCTGTCGAAAAAAGGCTACCGGAAGAGGTTAATCTGACCTTGATCGCATCATTAAGGAATGTTTGGTTCAAGTGGTGATCCGGTGATTGATTGATTCAAGTGGTGATTGATAAGCCGATTATTATGACTGGTCAAGTATGGAACCAGGAGAAAATCTGGATGAGAGCATGAGAAATGTCCTTGTGTGGAGCGTTAATTGACCTTTGTAGTGTACTAGTTGATTGTCTTGTTGTGTGTTGTGAGTAACATATTTTCCATCAATTTTCATGACAAATGGTTTTGGCCAGAAAGGTGTTAATTAGCAGAGCCTATTGTTGCGAGAAAAAGCAGCTGCGCCATTCATTTCAATCAACACTTGTGGTGTATTGTTGTAATTGTTGTTCGAATTTGGCTAGATTGGATTGTTGTTAGTTAGTAGTTAGTCAAGTTCGAGAATTGGAGAGAAGAAGCAAAACCATATTTAAGGCAAGATGATTAGAGTAAGCCAATTGGGAGATGGCTTTTCTGTGCTGGTTAGCGGTGATTAATTGCTGTATTGGCAGTGCATGGATGGAAATGGATGAATGGGCCAACTGGGAAATAGCAATGCGAGAAGCACGATCCACCGTTCAATGTGGCATTCAGTATGAATATCTATCGAAAACAATAGGAATGTCGGTGGTGAAAAGTCGTCTATATCAATTCATAGTGGAGGAGAATAAAGTGAATGTTATCATCTATGAATTGCAACTCATCAGCACACACTTTGATCGAATCAACATGTCGAAAGGGGGCACTTTCTCACTAGAACAAATCGATTCCGATCTGGACGCTGTCATCACCGAGCTTCTAAATACTATTTCACCAAACAAATTTGAGTTACATTTTGCCATTTGCTATTCCGCAATTCAGGAAAGAAATCTATACGATGCTTTGATTGTTGATCAAAAAAATGATAAATATTATTCGATTGCGGATTTCCCGTCGGGTGCAGCCGATTTGGCTAGCGGTAATTGGGAAGCTGAAATTCACCTAGCTGTTATAAGTGGTACGGAAACTATTTATGTTGTCAGTTCGCTCATTGGCTCAGGACGATTTCAAATCACTGAAATGCGAAATTCAGAATCGAAAATTAAGCGTTATCTTTGCGTTATCGCTACCACTGGCCATGATTTTGTCGAGTCGTTTTCAATGTACTGTACCAGCAAACCTTGCATTACACCGATAGAAACCAAACAAGTCTTGGCAGATGTTGACTTTGGTTATACAACACAATCCATTACGGTGCCCATTTATCTCTATCTAGTTTCACGCAGTAGCCGCACAGTATGGATGGTAAGCGAGGATATTCTTATGGATAACACCGAACGGCATTACCCACTGAAGAAATTCACATTCCAACAATACTTTCGTTGTGCCAAGAATCGTTGGCACGTAGTACCTGTGTTGAATTTAACCGACCAGAATCAAGCAGCCGTCGCTTGGTCAATGGTAGCGCCAATATACCTAGTCATATTAACCACATTGACCATCATTATGTACTGTTTGATACGCTTTTCTCGACCTCCACAATATCGACGACAAAGAATTCTGCTGCCATCATTATCATCTTCCATCAATCCAGCCTCGGAAAGCAAATCCCAATCGCAAGAGGACAACGACGACGACCAAAACAACAAACAGTCAATGTATCCAATGAATACCAATCGACCATTTAACCAAACCTAACTTTGATCGAAAATTTTGATGAAATAAAATTGTTATTCCAATATGATTGCCATCTGTCGACGATCAAACAAGGTTGCAAGGATGGCATCTCACCCGGTTATATAACGGTAAATATACTGTTATAGCGAGTACACTGACACTCGAGTGTCACTGTTTACTTGCCAGTTTGAGCATTGCTTTTTGACGCATCAATGAACCAAACCCAGACCAGTGAGCGAATCACTATTGAGATGTTGTTTTGATTAGTTTGGTTCAATTCTTCTGTGATGTGGTTCTAGTCAAACAATTGCTGAATTGAATGGCAAACTATTTACGACGAGAAATACGAGGTATTTCGGGTTTGGCTTCGGTAGTCGATTCATCTTCTTCGTCCTCATCATCTGCATCGGTAGCTTGTTCGGGTATCAAATCTCCGTCATCAAGCAAACCGGACCCATGTGGTCAACAACCACCGGCATCGGCGACAAAAGCAATAAATCGCCTAAGTCGAGTGGTCATACATCCGCAACTGCATCAACAACATATGAAAAACTTATGGAAACATTATCGTAAGTGAGATTGATGGAGAGTTGTTGGTATAATGCCTTTTTCTAGTGTACGAATTGCAGCAACGATCACCGACACCGAAACGTGTGGTTTGCCCCTTCACAATACGATCACGGCCTTCTTATTATGGCCGCGAATTTCATGGAATCATGTCCCGTGATGAGGCGGAACAAATTTTGCTGGATGACGCCAAACAAACGGCATCTGGCCAACACCAACATGATGGTCGCTATTTGATACGAGAATCTGCCCGACAAAAGTCACAAATGACATTGTCGTTGCGTTTCAATGGTCAGACGAAAAATTTTCGACTTTTTTACGACCATCAAAGTGGTCAGCATTACGTCAACGAACTGAAACGTTTCGATACGGTTCACGATCTGGTCGCCGATGGTTTGATCACCCTGTACGTGGAATTACATGCAGCCGATTATATAGCCAATTTGGCTAGCGAGTGTCGCTACGAAGAATCGCCGTATATGACGCTGCATAAAGATCGACTTGTAATGCGACCACCGTTACCACCGCCGCAGTCTTCGGCTTGCTCTTCAAACGCTCAACAACAACGACGATCAACGTGCTTAGAGTCATCTTCTTCGTCGAATGCGTCGAATGTCCAGATAAAACCTATTCCAGCGGAAGAATTGTGCCTGCAAAAAGACGATGATGATTGCTGTGATACTCTGCAACGTAAATTTGATGTGCGCCTCTATGAAAAATCGCACAATTTTCGAACCCATACTTTCATTGGGCATCCTTGGTGTGATTTTTGCGGCAATTTCATCTGGGGACTAATCGGACAAGGTGTTCGCTGTGAAGGTTTGTATCGCTTTTAACATTCTAAACATTGAACGTTAACACAAAACAAACAAACATAGATTGCGGATTTGGAGCCCATCGCAAATGTTCGGAACGGGTTCCGAACGATTGTTGTCCAGATTTGCGTCACATACGTCGAATGTTCGGCATTGATTTGACAACATTTTGTAAGGCTAGTCAATCGGCGCGACCATTCGTGGTTGAGCTATGCGTTGCCGAAATCGAACGTCGTGGTGGACTTCGAGTGGAAGGTCTTTACCGGGCTTGCGGTTCGTCCGACGAGATAGATTTGTGGAAAAATCGATTCGAAACCGATTGGGAACACACTCCCTTGGCTCAAATAGAGGATATTCATGTTGTGACCGGTCTATTGAAGCTTTATTTGCGTTTGCTGCCAATTCCATTGATAACATTCGAATCATATCAGCATTTCATTGAGGCTGCAAGTATGTTCATCTGACCATCTTTATCGATAGTGATTGATTGTTTTTTTTGCGCCTGTAGAGAAAAGCTGCCAAGAACAAGCCGTTCAAGGATTGCGCCAAGCAACGCAGCAATTGCCACCGGCTCATTATCAGACGTTGAAATTCCTTCTGGCCCATTTGAACAAGTAAGTATTGGGTACTGTAGATGCTATTCTGATACATTTATCGTTCATGTTCGATTAGAGTGTGTGCATACGAAGATTACAATCTGATGTCGGCCAAAAACCTGGGACTAATATTTGGCCAAACATTGATCTATACACCAAACATTCCAATGATGTTTCAAATGATGAATTGTTGGGAATATGAATCGAAAACCATCGAATTGATGATACTGTTTTATGAGAAAATCTTTATTAAATAAAATAACATTCAACCAATCATCATGTCTCTTTTTCTATTTATTTATCAGTTTGGGATGTGGTGTCCCATTTCACTTGCATTGCAAATTGACCCAAGATTTTTCGTTGTGAAATAATTGTTAGTCATGGCCGAATTCTAATTTGTGAACAAACTTAATTGCATTCAATTCAATTGAACTTTTCACTAATTGAAAACAAAACAAACGTAAATATTTATAATGAACGATCGAAATGAATTTGCAAAGTGTGTTTATTTGCCGGTGCCTTTTTTGAGAGCAGTCGGAAAATGGCATTACCATTACCATATGATATTCGATTATATCTTCAATTTGATATTGATGACTATATCGGATATCAAACGGATAATGAAATGACAGCGACTGCAACACAGAAAGATGTAAGTATTATTTATTATGATTATATTCGATATGCTAATTTTAAAACATTTATAACAAAGCAAATCTGTGAAAGTCTCAAGAATACAAATGGCACCGAATGCAACATGGTAGCGATTGGGACAACATCGAAGCGATTATTATTGATAACGATGAATCACTATGTATATGATGTTCCAATCAATTCCTTGGATGGGCCCATGATAAATTACACCTTCCAACCAAATAAATATCCCCTTCCTCATAATAATAAAAACTATTAATAACAACTAACCTAATAAATCTTCAATCAATAATTAAATTCATTTAAATAAAAAATATGTTAACAAACAATCATATTGTGTTTCAAAATATAATACAATAGCAATCTTTCATTGCAACAGCCACTATATCAAACAATAATGCAAACAATTAATGATTATGATTCTGTTGACTAATATTATTACGATTGATTGATCAATTGGTTCGAGAAAAATTTCAATTTGAGAATAATTCTAGAAAACAATTAATGCTATTATTTGGAAATTTTCTAAAAATTAATTCTTTACCTTATTGTTGACTTTATTCTCTAAACAAATCATAATTGATAATAATGCTACTACTGTCTAGTGGACAATGGATTTATGTCATTCTTATGATTTTGATGAGTACATCGCACACCCGAACAGATAATGAAACCACAGAAGATATATTTCCTACATCTACACAATATCAACCGTCGAAAGATGTAAGTAGTGAATTGCTTTTTAATAGGAAAAATAAATGAATTTGATTCGCTAAACATAAAATGTTCCCTCCACACATCAAAAAACAAGAAAATCTGTAATAAGGTTGTACGTCCAGGTCCAGATGTTAATGATTTGATGCAATCGTATGTATTGGCAATGGGAAGAACAAAAAAACGGGTATTAGTGATAACGAAAGATTTGGACGTATTTGATGATCCAGCTGATTGCTTTGATTCTAGCAGAAATATAACATATTTGAAATATATGTCAACACCAATGAAGGATAAATATCCGGTTCTTTATGATAATTCAATTTTTAAAAAAATCAAAAATAATATGATTGTATGGATTATGTATGATAGTGATGGTGATTGGATTTGTATGACTAGTAATGACAGTAAACAAGCAATCAACTATAATATCGATACATCAAAAATATATGAAGGGTATGTTTTAAGTGGAGAATGGCCAGAAATATTGATAGCAAGCCAAGAACCATGCAAATGCTATTCCATACAAATAAGAGACGACAAGGAAAATAAAAAAAATCCTCTTTGGCTTACTGCTTACAAATGCAAAAATGGTGATCGCATAATCAACTCGGATGGAATAGAGAAAGTGACAGATTTTAGAATAATGTGTTTCGAAAATATGGGACAAAACAACGTTTTGTTGATAGAAGGAAAAAAGTGTGACAATGAGGCTCCAATAGAATGGCCATTTTCAAGCGGTTTCGTCAGTGATGGGAAATTTTTTATAATCGGGTATACTATTAACTATATATTCAGTGAGAATTTTTTCTTTCAAAAAGGAAAAAAATTTGCATTAACGATAGTTAATAATAAAGTTTTTTTCAAATGTGGTGGTATTGTTCCACCCGATTCCAAATCATGTGAGTATCGGATTTATTGTGTCATTTTTTGTTGTTTAATTTGTCGTTTGTTTTGAAGATTTTTATTGGATAATTGCAGCAATCATATTATTAATGGGAATGGTGTTATTAGCGATAATAATAAGCAGTGTATATGTTGCACATCGATCATTGGCAAACAGAAAAAAGACACGTTCCGATTTGGAGAGATCAAGCAAAATCAGTTTATCCAAATCGTCCATAAAAGTAACTAGTAAACCAAGTCTCAAAAGTAAAAGCAAAAGTAAGACTTCCAGAATTAAAAGTTCCAGCTCAAAAAAAACCAGCAAATCTGGACGGGTTGGTAGTAGGACATCGCTATCCGGAAGATCAACAAAAGCAACCTCTCTTGGTAGCAAAACATCACTAACTGGGAGATTAAGAAAAGCAACCTCTCCCGGTAGTCGAGTTTCATTATCCGGTCGATTAAGAAAAGCAACCTCTCCTGGCAGTCGAACATCTTTATCTGGTAGTAGATTGAGAAAAGCAACCTCTCCCGGTAGTCGAGTTTCATTATCCGGTCGATCAAGAAAAGCAACATCACCAGGCAGCCGAACATCACTAAAAGTTAGATCAAGAAAGGCAACTTCTTCGGGTAGTCGAACATCACTAAAAGGTAGATCGGCAAGACCAACCTCTCCTATGAGTAAAATGAGCAGTAAAATTAGTCTGAATCGATTGAAACGTTCAAAGTCACGATTAAACAGCATCAGTCGTGGTGGATCAACATCCAAGCTAGCCAGTTTAATTAAACATATTTCATGATCATTCTTATTTAGATTTTTGATGATAATTTTCACCATGATGAACTTATTTTCCCTTACCCGAATTAAAAAAAAACATCAAGCCTTAGAAACATGATTAGATTAATAGTTGAACAATGTTTAATATGATTGTTAGGAAAATGCAGAACGACAACATTGTTAACTGTAGAAAGGCATGAAAAAATTCTAAAATGATTCAGTAAAAATTTCTATATTGTTCGTTGTTCGCGAAATTGGTAAAATACAATAATTATATTAGAATGTATTACACAAAAACACGTATGTTAGAAAAATGGAATTTATTCTATGCCATTATTCGACCTTGTTTCATAACAATTAACAAGCAAAAGATTATTTTGTTGAAATTCGAATTAATGAACAAATTGAACTG